>JAABUK010000663.1_pt1 | contig 70440 bp, 81 predicted proteins | sample 5559141 | NCBI WGS metagenome assembly JAABUK01 (sample SAMN10711869, study PRJNA513367) | rock metagenome | isolation source: Antarctica rocks | place: Antarctica: Victoria Land, Pudding Butte nord | collected 2016-01-03 | reverse complement strand
TCCCTGGCATACAGCATGAAGAAGATGATGAAGGACAACAACTTTGTTCGTGTACTGGCAGCTTGTGAGACAATGGGTGGTGCCACAGCCATCTGCTCTGACAAGGTACCCAAGGCTCAGCTCACAGACTTGCACTGCTGTCTGCGTTTGTCTTGACACCTGAGCTGTCTTGTGCTGCTTGTGCCCAATCTCAACTGCTTTTCTAAGATGATGGCACCATACGAAAGCAGAGTGCTTTATATATTGGAGAGTATGTGTAAAGGCTCGTTTGTGGCTTGTGCAGACTGGTACCTTGACAGAGAATCGCATGACAGTTGTAGAAGGGTGGTTTGCTGGCAAAAAATACGACAAGGTGCCTCAGCCAGAGGACCTGCCAGCTGACTTCTTCAACACCTTCCAAGCCAGTGTTGCTGTGAACTCATCAGTAAGCCACAGCTAAGAAGTGCAAATGTAGTATATTGCACGCGGCACACAACACTCTCACAGCAACATGTCAAGTTTCCGTTACCTCCTGACCTTTATACATTCGGCAAAATTTTTTTTATTGCTGTCATGGCTTGTCAACTCTACTTGTCAGCTCATTTGTCAAGTTGGTCGTCAATGTGCAGTCTCAAAAGGAGTTTTGCTGAGCTGTGACAGTGTGGGGCAATATTGCAATATGGGGCATTGAAGATTTGCTCCACCTGACATTGCCTTTTCTGCCAGGCGTTTCTGATCATCAAGGACCCCATAGAGTTTGTGGGCAACCGCACAGAGTGTGCCCTGCTGATGCTGCTGCGTGCATGGGGCAGTGACTACAAAACCATCAGAGACAGCTACTCACCCATGGTGGAGAAGGTGTGGGACTTTGACTCTGCCAAGAAGATGGCTGGTGTGCTCATCAAGACAGCAGATGGCCATCGCCTATACAACAAGGCATGGCCTCTCAGACCCCTTGATTCACCTTCTGACCATTCTCTCTGCTTGCTGCATCAACAGTTTTATAGCAACAGATGCCAGCTGAGGCATGGGAATCTCTGACTGTTTCAACAGAGCACCCCTGACCATGATCTGGGAAACCGTATCATGTCTGACTGCATACCTGCAGCTGCAAGTCAGTGTGGCAATGTGCCGCAATGAACAAGCTCTACCACAGGGCGATGGCAGATCCAGCACAACACAATGACAGCCAAGCGCTGCTTGTCTGCCACACTGCATGCAGCAGACGCTCTACACGCACCCGTGCCAACATGTATCAGATCATGCACCTTTCACTGTCTAGCTGGGTGGCCCTCACAGTCTCTGTCTGGCTCTGACATAGCGCCCTCACCTTGGGAGACTGCAGTGCAGGGTGCAGCAGAGATGGTGTTGAGGAGGTGCACAAGGGCCATAAGCACAGATGGCAGTGTCATTTTCATGAGCACAGCGTTACGTGCTGAACTGGAAGAAACCACCACTGGCATGGCAGCACGGGGTCTGCGCACCCTGTGCATCACCTACAAAGACTTTGCAGCAGGCGTGCAGCGCCCTGTTGACTTCTTTGAGGAAGCCCCAGGCACTGAGCTGATCTGCTGTGCCATCACAGGCATCAAGGTATCGTCCACCTTGCGCAAACAGTCGCAAGCCTGAACTTGACCTGAGATCCTGCTGTCATCTCTTGGTTGGAACACAGCATCACAGACACCAAATGTGCCAGCTTTACAAGGTCTAGAGAATGCTGTTGCCATGCATCATGCAACCACATTATGCTGACCAATGCAGGCTTCATCAATTGTACACAGCTCTCAGTCCCATGCGACCCGGGAAGAATTAAAGCATGTTGGTGATGCTCCGGCTATTTCACAACACACAGCTTCTTTTGACAATCACTTGGCCTGTGTAGGATCCTGTACGCAAAGAGGTGCCAGATGCAGTGGCTGTCTGCAAGAGGGCAGGCATCTTTGTGCGCATGGTGACAGGAGACAATGTACATACTGCCAGTCATATTGCCAGGGAGTGTGGGATCATGATGGAGGGTGGCCTGGCCCTGGAAGGACCCACCTTTAGGAAAATGACTGAAGAAGAGCTCATCCCCATACTGCCCAAACTTCAAGTGAGGTTCCGGCTGTGATGCATAGTGTCATGTTTGAAAAGCATATTACCAGGTGTCCAACACTGGCAAACTGGCTGTTGACAATCCCTCAGAACAGCCATGTACATGTCCAATAAAATGTGTCAAAGAAGTAAGCTTGAACCAGTTTGATGCACACACTATGCCACCAGCTGCAGCTTTGGCTTGAGTCTGCTTGCTGGTATGTCCCTGGCTGTGATAAAGATCACTCACCAAAGGTTGTATGCTTTGCAGGTCATGGCCCGCAGCTCACCCACTGACAAGTACAACCTGGTCAAATTACTCAAGAAGACCGGAGAGGTGGTAGCTGTGACAGGCGATGGTACCAATGATGCGCCCGCGCTCAAGGAGTCGGACGTAGGACTGGCGATGGGCATCGCCGGCACTGAAGTGGCAAAAGAGGCGGCCGACATCGTCATCATGGACGACAACTTCAGCAGCATTGTCAAGTCCGTGCTATGGGGCCGTAGCGTGTTCGCCAACCTAAGGAAATTCCTACAGGCAAGCTTTGCAGCTGAGGCGGACTCAAATCTGATTGCTACAAGCTTGACAATGGTCTTTGCAGCTTTTCAAAGCAAACTGCTTGCCTCTGCCTGTCACTCCAATGCAAATGCTGCTGTCGTAAGCCTAACCCCATCATCAATGTGGATGATCCGCTTTTGATGCTAGCTTCTGGTGCGCTGCAGCCTTCTGTGCCTGTGCCACATACCCAAGGACTCACCTGAATGCTGAACTCATCCCATATCAGTGACATGAAGCAGGAACTGATTGCTGCTGGGGTCTGCGGTGTCATACAATGAGATGATGATCGCTATTGTGTACTGCTGCTGCAGTTCCAATTGACAGTCAACTTTGTGGCGCTTGTCATTGCCTTTGTGTCAGCCCTGACGAAAGGCGAGACCCCCTTGACTGTGATCCAGCTGCTGTGGGTCAACCTTATCATGGATGCCTTAGGAGCCCTGGGTAGGCCACAGCTCGTGCCTGCTTGCTTTTTCAACGCATGTTTGGCTGCATCCTGAGAGATTGTCACACGGGCTAACATGAGATCCAAGATGCAGAACAGAAGGTTGTTGCTGAACATGCATGTATGTCATGATGCAACCCCACACACTAGGATGCCTGGCCCTGTCTGTCTCAGGATGGCAATCAAGCTGGCACAAGCAATGCTCCTTCCATGCATCTAGGCGTAATTGTGCCCTGAAACCACTTGAATCATGTGCAACTCTTGGTCACCTGAACAGCCCTTTAAGTTTCAAGGCAGGAGAATGCTGCTGTGCAACAGCAACAACAGCTGTTGTTGTGGATTGCAGCCTTGGCAACAGAAGCCCCAACTCCAGACCTGCTGTTGATGAAGCCTCATGGTCGCGGTGAGAGGATCATCAACAACAGCATGTGGAAACACATCTTCACACAGGGCTGCTACCAGCTCTTCTGGCTGTTCCTCATCATATATGGGGCCGACAAGTACATTGGGCGCTACAAACAGCCCAATGAGTGCTCCACCTACAGCAGCCTTGACCTCAGCTACCTCACTGTTGAGACCTTGTCAGTTGTGGCCACCCAGACTGGGGGCACCTTTGATGTGTGCTGCTCTGGTGATGACTGCTACACTGCCAACGGCGGCATATACCTCACAGGTCAGCCTCACAAGAAGAAAAAACCCACATTGCTCACCGTCTGGCAGCCAGATCGACCTCACGTCTTGAGGCTTGAGCTCACTGCCCTGAATAGAAGCGCTTGCAATGTTCCACGCTAGCTTGCATCAAGCAGCATTTGTGTGACGCACAGCGCCTGGTAGCTATGGCTCTCTTCCTGCGTCTTGTAGTGTTGCACGTTCATCCTAGGCTGGCCTGCAAATCAAGCTTAGTGATCTCAGGAGAGGCTTCAACTGCTGACAGAACAAGCACTGCATCTGCAGGTGAAGTACCACTGTGTGACACCAGTAACAGCAAGTGCATTATCACTGATCCTGCCAAGCACCCAGCCTTTTTCTGCACAACCGACACAGCCAGCTCTACCAACTGCCAACGCTACCAGGAATTCCACTCTTTGTACAGCCGTGGCACTGACCAGCATACCAGGGATCTGTCCCGTGCACAAGAGAAGTCCAACTCTGTAGTTTTCAACTGCTTCATCTTTTTCCAGGTTTGCCCTCGCTGTCTTGTGCAGAAGTTACACAAGTGAATGATACAGCCATCTAGCAGTGCCCAGTTTTGCAGCCAGATGCACAGTCAGCATGAAAAGCTCTTGCTGCGAAGTTGAAGTATCAGCACACCTTGCGAAGTAGCTGAACAAGCATACTAGCTATAACACTAGCTTCTACTTATCCAAGCAGACAAGCCTGATGTTGTGATGTATATCATCTGGCTGCAGATCTTCAATCAAATTAACTCCCGAAAGATCAAAGATGAGTACAATCCATTTGCTGGGTTACTGAGCAGTGCCACTTTTCTCGACATCCTGGTCATAGAGGTGGCGCTTCAGGTACCCTGCCTGTCTCTGCTTCATTGTCTGCTTGATGCACAAGCTGTCTTGCCCTTGCTAGGCTGTGCAGCACACTCAACAAACGGGTTGACAAATTGTGCGCAACTCTCACCAAAAGAGTTGCTGACCTGCAAATCAACTTTGAGCAACTATTCTTGCATGCCTGTGACTGAGCAGCTCCAGCATTGGTGGAGGTACCATATATAGCCAAGCATTGACGGCATGAGCTATTGATTGAGTCTCAGCATAAGTGGTTTTATGCACCTTATTCCTAAAGGCAAAAAAACAGCGCAAAAAGGCTATTGGATGGCTACAAGAAGTTGTGTGATGAATGCCTGTTCCCCATCCTTGCTTATGTTGCTGTGCCAACTTTGACAGATGCCTGGACTTTGTTGCAGGTCATAATCATGTTGACACCAGTGAACACCTTCTTCACAGTCTATTATCAGAGTTGGCACGAATGGCTGTTTGCCATTGGAGTTGCCGCTGGATGTATGTTGGTGTCCCTCCTTGTCAAGCTCATGTCACGGTATACAACCAAAGCTCAGTCAAAAATTGCATTCAACCGCTTTCTGCTGCAATTCATGGATCAAAGCCATCTTTCGTATTGACTAACAGCAATTCTGATGCAGGGCAAGGTCAGGGCACTTTCTGCACCAATACTCGCCAATAGCAGTCGAGCCAATCTAGACTTGCAAGAAGAGGAAACGCTAGTTCATATGCAATAAAAAGGTTAGTGCAAAACATATCAGCCCTGCAACAACAGTCTAGATACAACTGCAGCTAGTGACCCCACATGGTGGTGACAACTGGCACTAGCACAATAGCAAAGCACGTTTGCCTTCATGTTGACGGTTGTTCACCCAATTTGTAAACATGGATGACAGCCTGAGAAGGCAGCATCAGTGTCATGCTGGCGAGAGGCCAGACAGCCATCATGCGTAAGTTTAACAAAAGTGTTCGTCAAAGCTGATTAAATGTCATCGCAAAGTCAGCATGCCATAGTTCATCAGGCTGTCAGTAAACTTCACGGCGCAAGATTTGTATCTTTGGTCAGAGACAGAGTTTCAAAGTCATCTGCAGCCAGTGCTGAGACAGGTTTCACCTCAGCACAGGCAGCAGCCAGATGCTGATACCATTGGGCACATCTGACTTTCCTGGTGTAGTCATCACTTGTCATTAGTACCTCATGAATGCAGTTGCATGCTGACAGCTGCACATCTGTGCTTGGGCATCCCAGAACAATGTTGCCAACAATACTCAGCGCATCAGGTAGGAACTGAAATTCAACCACTAGCAGCATTTGTGCTAACAATCTTATCAGATCTAGCCCAGCTTCCGGATTCTGCTTCATCCCGCCACTTGCACTGAGCAAGGCTGAAGCATGATCAGCTAAACTGTGCAGCGTCAGAAGAACCACAGGGCTTCCAGATGGCAGCTCACGCATGGCTGCATCCACTCCAGCTAACAAGCCAGAGATGTGAGTGCAGGATGGGTATGCCTCGAGCACCCTTTTCATGTAGAATGGTATTAGCTCCTCCTTCTGCAGGGCACAAGACATATTTGCTTGCCTGATGCCATGACAGCACAACACAACACCAGGACCAGCATTTGCAGCCACACATCCCAAACATACACCCCTGTCAGCATACAGCAAGCATGCACAGCATTGCCATTTACCCAGATGAAGGCACAGCGTCGCAAAAGCAGCCGTGTTGTACATACACGTGATTGCTGTAAGGTGTGTCTGTAGTCTGATGTAATTCAGGTCACGGCCAGGGCAGGCCACAGTCATGATTGTTGTTGCCACACCTTGTCACTGTGCTTCAGTACAGCACAGAACAGGCTGTGGGCTGCAGCTGCAACAGGCTTTTGAGGATGCTGAAGGTACAGGAACATCATTGGTGCAGCCTGCAAGGCTGCATCACCCTGCGCCATCAACCACAACGTTGTCGTCCTGGCCCAACAAGACTCCGCCGAGCTGCTACACACCAGCATTCCCAACGTCTTGAACCATGCATGCGGCAGATATAGCGCCCGTACAGATGCAACGCCTTCCCCATGTTGCGGCAGCATGTGATGCCAGCATTGTTTGCAGGCCAGATACACTTCATTGGCATCACTGCACCGTTCTTGCTGCCCCACAGGCACATCACAAACAAGCAAGCAGGCCCACATCACACAACACTCAACCAAGCAAGCAGACACGCAATGCCCAACCAAGCAGACACACAACACCCAACCAAGCAAGCAAGCAGGCACACAACATCCAACCAAGCAAGCAAGCAGGCACACAGCACCCAGCCAAAGAAGCAGACACACAACACCCAAGCAAGCAGGCACACAGCACCCAGGCAAGCAAGCAGGCACACAGCAGGTAGGCAAGTGACCTGAGGGAGTGCAGGCAAGCAGGCACCCAGGGCATTCATCAGCAGCATAACACGTGTTGCCAGGATGGTGTCGCTGCTCCAAGCTGGCTGCTGTCTGCCTGACTGTGAGGCATCACCATGAGCTGATGCAGCATTGGGAGTAGCAACCAGATCTGAGTAGGGTGGTAGCTTGTCCATCATCAGCTGTGTGGCCTGCAGCATCGCTTGCACATGGTTTCGCAGCGGTGTGTAACAAGATACGTTGATGAACTGATCAGTTGATGGCAGAATGTTGGGTCTTGCAACCTACAGTGTGTGTGATGTATACTGTGACTAATGAGAGGTGATGACACAGACTGGGCAAGCAGCACAGAGACCATGCCTGAGGTATACAGAAAGGTCGACCATGCTTAAAGAGGGTCATGCTGCATGTGTGTTATACCATGTGCTGAATGTGTTTGAAAAGCATAGTACGTACAATTTGGAAGAGGGAAGACAGAAAGACAACATGAGGAGGCACTTGAAGACAGACTTGAGCTAGACTCATAGTTCCCCATGCACATTCTAGCTGGCTGCTCTAGTGCATTTCTCTCTTGCAAAGCAAAAGCTGCAACTTGATGCCAAGTGGCTGCAGGACAGCATTCAGACCAGCCTACCTCGGCACTGGTCGATACAGCTGTCAAGACGTTCTTCAGCAGGGTGTTGTAAGCAGTGAGCTTCATGCGGCAGAACTGCAAGTATGACATGCTATCCAACAGCTCTGCTGCAATCAGGCTGCTGCTGTTCTGCTGCTCTCCTCTGCTGCCATGCTCTGCAATCATTGAGCCATCAGCAGCTGCAGCATTAGCATGTGGCCTTGCACTGACAGCAGCGTCTGGATTGGTGGCAGCTTGTCCTACAGCTGTGGTAGCAGGGCCTGCAGCTGTGGCAACTGGTCCTGCCACAGCTGTGGTAGGGCCAAGGGCAACAGCAGCAGGGCTACTGGTCGCTTTTGTAGATGGTGTTTTATCTGCAGGCGCCCTTTTGTGGTCTGTGACTGCAGCTGCGCTCCAGAAAGCTGTCATGAGTAGCACCCCTGACATGAATGCTTTGTCAAGTACCTGTACCACCGCAGAGGATGATGCTGCAATGGCAATCACAACTGCTTGGTGAGATTACATTTCTTGTCTCTAGGACTCATCAGGGGAGTCAACAGACAATAACTTGGAACACTCTGAGAATGTGGTTGAAAGTGAGATGTGGAGTATACACATGTTGTAGACGGCCACGTTGCAGTCACGGTCAGGATCAGTAGACTCTGTTAGGCGTATGGGACCAGCTTATAGACACATTCATACTTAACAGATTTTGCTGAGCGCATGGGGCCACTGCATGTATGGAACACAACTAGCACAGCAAAATTAGCATCAGCATTACGTATCCATTATGTAAGTGTTCTCCTCTAGGGTCAGGTATGTGCAGCTGATGCCTGAGCATGTGCTTGGCAAGAGCCTGACTACAAGAGGAAAAGTGACCCGACCTGTCTGACGGCTGCAGCATCAATAGCTTGCATCCAAGGCAGAGGAGTCTTGAGGGCGTAAGCTCTGTAACCTTCATATAGCTCCCTTGCACCCTGCTGCAGCAAGTCCCTGCATACCTGCATGGAATGTACAACATGGTGCTCAGCTTTTTTAAACAGCCACAGCATATCAGGGCAGCTGTGCTAACACATAGCAGTGGAACTAAAAGTATGACTGTGCTTGCGTTGCTTTGGGATAGCTTGCATAACCCTGGCATGGCTTGCATTGTCAGCAGTGCTTGCCGCTGTGCCTTCAAGGTGATGAGCAGCTCGTAAGGAAAGTAATAGACAAGGTGCAGCTGGGCAGCAATACTGATGTACAGCTGCATTGGCATCTTAGCCTGCTGGTGAAGCTTGGCCAAGACAGCAGCCTTAGAGCCGCCTGAACCCAGCCAAGGCAGCAGCAACACAGTCTGAGGGCACTGACCTGCTGTGCTTGACTGTCCACAAGCCTATACAGCTCAGCAGCAATGCGTGCCATGGTAGCAGCCTCCTGCATCAGCCTGCTGCTGCACTGGTTTCGGAGCCACATGTTGCCCTGCTCTGCGCTCAGGCCTAGGGCAGGTGCTTGGAACAGCCCTGTGAGCGTGAGGCATGAGGTCCATAGGCAGGACATGAGGCAGACTGCAGTGGATGCAGATGGGGGAGGTAGCCTGCAGGCCTGCACCAGTCACAGAAGCTGTGCTGAGTACACATCTTGTTGCTCTGCTGATTGCTTGTAGTGAGCCTACACCCCTCAGCATTCAAGGCATGAGGGCCATTGTAGCATGACAGATGGATGCAAGTAGTCTCAGGGAGCATGTGTAGCATGCTCAGTATGGCAGGCCTTCTGCATGCATTGTCAACATAAACCATGTCGCCCAAGCGTGACACTGATTTGGCACTGTCACCCTGCAGGGGCTGGAAATGCTTTCTGCTTGCAAATGCTGCTGCAAACTGACTGCAAGAAAAGGGTACTGTGCATAGTGCCAGCAATACTTTAGGACGTGAATGACATGGCTTAGCTCACCTCAAATAAGCTGTCAGCGACAAGCAAGCAGTAGAGCGTGGCCAATAGCAAGTTTTCTGCGTGCCAGCACCATCATGTTGACAAGTTGGAAGCTAAGGGCTTATTGCAAGGGGATCGACTGACCTGCCAAGTCTGACAGCAAGCAAAAGCTGCAGCATTGCGCCACACACACCAACCCTCCAGCTCTGACAAGCCGTCATGCGACTGTGCGTCTGCTTCACTGTCATGAACAGCCTGCTTTGCTTGGTCGATTGCAGCCTGAGATGCACTACAGGCCTGAGTGAGCAAGTGGCATAGAGCCTGGAGAGGGGGGCTGGAGGGGGGTAGAGCTGCTGTACCCCTGGCCAAGCCCTCAAGCAAGCCTCCTGCTGCTAACACCCCTGTCATCCCTTCCTGCCTACACAAATGCCAGCCTTTGTCAAGCTGTTGTCACCATGTGGTTGCAAAGACCAGGCAACTTGACCAGACTCACTCTTCAAGGCAACTGATGCAGCTGAACTGACAGGATGCAGCAAGGTATGCATTGACGCAGGGCAACCAAGCATGACAGAAGGACCAGCACAGGTTACACTCAGGTCCAAACAAGACCACGAAATTTCTGCTGCTCCAGTAATTCAACAATGTCAGGCAGGCTTGGGTTGTCGCAGCTCAAGCTTAAGCCAGGCTTTTGCTCACCAGTGACCACTGTCTGTGGCAGCTGAAATCAGCTGTGTCATCTGCATGGCTGCTTTGGGACAGGCAGTTCTTGTCTGCAGCATGGCACTGCCCACATGCCGCATCATGCTGTACAGCGGTGTACTCTGTCTGATTGTGTCAGAGGCATCAGTATAGATGCTGGTAACTGCATTAGGCTGCTGCTTGAAACTTGCCTGGTCATCAGGAGACCACAATGACAAAACAGTGGCCAGCATCCATTGGACCAAACTCCCTTGACACTGCAGAAAGGAAGTAGGCATCACAAAGACTATTGTTTCTTGCATGCATGATTTACATGGTGCAGATGCAAGGTGGCCATACACAATCTATTGTCCGAAGTATTACGGTTGAGGTAAGGGGCATCTCAGCACAGTGCATTATTCATGCTGATAACGTGCCACAGGGAAGTACTGCATGAACTCTGAGCTATGCCCTTTGGAAGTACCTGCAAGCTGATCATGATGTTGGCCAAGCCAGCTGCAAGCTCTGTCATGTGGCTGCTCTGACTCAGCTCAGTCTTGTGGGCTTGAACGGCAGAACAAGCAGCCTGTGCAGCTGCTTCCCTTTGATCTGTTGCAAGGCCTACATATTATCTCGATTTAAGCTCATGCAGTCGATTGACATAACACAATGTACAATCTACAAATTTAAAATATTGCAAGGTCCAGGCTTGGGTTTACGTCAGCTGGAAACGCTTGCAAATGGAGTGTCAGATGGTCTGAGTTCTTACCCTGGCTAGCTGCTCCCAGAAAGAGGATGCAAGCTGCAGACAACTGTGCTGTGCACCAGTGAGACTGAAGCAGTTGCAAGGCTCCACTGACTGACTCCTGCAGCTGTGAGTGATCTGTTGAGTTCCTGGCTGTGCTACGCTGTATATGAGCCCAGCGAGCCAGCAGGTGGTAAGTTTGACTGAAGGCAGTTGTGCGCTGTGCTGCTGGTATGGCCTGATCCCGCCAGAGGTACTGCAAGACTTGCAGAAGGGTGGCAACTTCGTTGGTGCTGATACTGGATAGAGCGTGTCTGTTTGTAGCCAGCGTGTGCAGACTGTCAACAGCCTGCGGGTGTGACTTGATCAGCAGCGTTTCACAGAGCACAGCATTCCTCAGTGATTCACATGCCACACCGACGCCAACATACCTTTGGATCTTTCTGAAGGCTGGTCCAGCTGCTGGCGATGTTCGACATGTTTGCAGCAAAAACAGTCGTCCCCAAAGAGTAAACCTGGCGAGCAAAGAGCCTTATGCTGCCTCCTGACTAGTCAGGATCCCGACTGCATTTCTGCATGGAGCCCAAACAGGCGCAAAACACCTTGGCAGACAACGTGACGCTCTGCCTTGTAATGGATCTGGCTCGATTGCGCAGCTGCTGCAGCAACGTTTCCCGGCACTAACTCACAACAGCTCTGAAACCAAGCCTTGGCTTTCTTGCTTGCTGCTAGATGTTCACGTTACAGCAACAGCATGAGCTTGATCTTCCAGATGAGCTTCCACGGAGCAGCATAAGCTTGATCTTCAGATATTGGAGGCATGCCAAGGTCAAAAGGGTGTTTTATGATAAACTTCCAAATCTATCTGCAATAGCTATGGCATGCATCTGCAGTGACCTGCCTGCCAAAAGCAACTCAGCACATCTTCTGTGCAAACTTTATGCTACACAATATTACAAGGATTGGCAGTGAGATTGCATCCTGGTGTGATATATGAACATACATTCTGGCTACAATGGTGGCAAGCTATAGGCAAGCTCAAGCTTTCAGGTCAGTGCTACTACCAGAGCAGCGCGGGTTTTGTTTCGAGGCATTTGATGCTTGCAAGGACAAGTCGTACAATGTAAAGGTGCAAAAGGAAAACATGTATGCCAGCATCACGTCAGCCTAGTGAATGCTTGACATGCCTAGGCCTGTATATGCTGTAAGAAAATAGCATGTGCAAACCCAACTTCAACAATGCAGCAGGGCACAGTAAGAGGGGCCAGAAATCATTATAAATCAAATGTAGTGGGGCAAAGCAGTGTTGGGCACAAGCTCAATTTGATCTTGTGATGATAAGTTGTAGTTTATAAGCAATTCCAATTGCACCAATCCCTCTGTGACTGATGACCATGCCAAATGTGTCAGCATGTGATTTTAAGAATCAACGGTTGCGCTTGAAAGCCTGAGCAAACAGCAAGCAAGGGCAAGTCAGTTGCTGAGCCAAATCATGTAAGCATCAACAGCACCATACTGTGCTAACCTGTTTGCAGCAGAGAGTCTGACCTCCAGCTTGAGCCTTGGCTTCAGTGATGAGGGTGTCCTGCTGCACTTCAGTGTAAGTTTCAATGAGGATGACTGCATGTACAACACACAGTCAATGCCTCAGCATCGACAGAGGCATTTGATGATCTGCACAAGTTGTGTTCACTTTCCTGTGAAGGCAGGCATGCAAACCTAACCTGGATTGGGTTCACCCCAGGTGATGACAGTTTGCATGCTGTCACCAATCTCAGTCAAGGTTGCTGTCTGAGTGCCAGCCTGGCCATCTCTCCTTGGCATTTCAATTTGCTGGTCAAAGGCAAACTGCTCAACGCTTTGCAGAAACTGAACTCGGGATACAACATATCTGACAGTAAAGTGAGGAGGACTTGAGGACTGGTTTATCTCAAGTCCGTTGATGAGTTTCACTGCTGCTGTCTTTTTGATGCCTTGTAATCCCAGCAAGGTCAGCATTTTTTCATATGCATCCAGATCACTGTGTTCTTTGTCCTTTTCCCATTTGCCAGACAGAGCGGCCCTGCTGACCCGTAACGGCCTGCGCAGAGGTCGAGACTGGGCTTGTCGGCATCTCACAAAGCATGCTGTATGGCTGCAGGTCTGTGTCGGCTTCACAAGCATGGTGAGAAAATCTCACTAGAGCGACTCGCCAGATGCAGGGGCTGTGAAAAGCATGCGTATGCTCGTAGCAATCAGGCTTGCGTGTAACGCTTGCGACTGGTTGACAGGCGTTTCAAAATGCAAAATATCATTTGATGACCCATAGGATACCGGAAAGACATTTGAGAGAAACCTGTTTAGCAATTTTGTTGTCCATACCGGTTTGAGCCCTGACATGCAGTGCCACAGACAGCAATGCGTGTGTCAGACAACTTCAGGTCCTGACAGTTTACCGAGCTTTTGCTGAAGAGTGCAGTTTCGGGAACTGGCCCTCGTATTCGTACCACTAAGAAAACAGTTTCAGGTCTTTAAAGGCACGCGCATCTTTGAACAAAAGCAAAACAATATGTGGTCAATGGCCGCTGGCCAGCTGCAAGCCTGCTGCTGTTCTTGACACTGACATCTCAGGCAGTGGACAAGCCGATGACATGCCTAGTGTCAATGCCATCCTGCACCTGCAACAATGTCATGCGCCTATCATGCCAGCAAGTTATTGACTGACATTGTCTTTAGAGGTCAGAGTTGTCTCCTCAACTTCGGCCAACAAACTGCTGTGACAACAGGTACCATTGCTGTGAAATCCAATGCATGCGTTCTGTATTAGCTCTGTGTGCCTGAAGCCAAGGTCGCTGGACTATGAATGCTTCTGCTTGTAAGGGCATTTGCCGCTATCACATGTCTCTGGTTCGTTCAAACCCCCACACTCTTCACACAAACCCAAATCTCTCCTTTGAGCTCTTGCTATGAACACATCCACCTTTGTTGCAAGCAAGACAGAGGCCAGCATAATGCCCTGCATTCCAATCAGCATCATGCAGCAATTCAATGAGGTTACATAAGCCAGGGAACTGTAGCAGTGTATAAGATGGAGTAATCAAGGCGTCCTACCCCAAAAACCAGTCCTGCTATTTGGTCCAAAGTCCAAGCTGGCGATTCCTCTGTCAATGCTATGCTCTGCATGCAAAAGCAAATCTTGTTGCAAAGGTGTTGGCAATGACAGGTGGCAAGTTTGACGAAGCCAACATACCAACAGAGTGACAGGAAGAGCTGGCCTGTGCACCAGCAGTTGCCTGCCTTTGAATGAACAATGAAAATTGGTATGACAATTTCTTCGCAAAGTTTGGTTCCGATGCTGACGGCGACTGAGCTGCTTAAGTTCCGGTTGATGTGCTAGGGCTGCTGGGCACAAACGGTGTGCTACAAAGCTCTCAGGCGTCCTGGCGAGATGTAACGCTTGCCTGACCTGTAGCGGCCGTAAGCTACAGGAACCGATCGGACTGCAGGTCATGCGAGGCGGGGTCGCGACAACAATTTGCCTTGTTGGATTTACACCACACACCGCCGTGGCTGTGTAGGTCAACCTGATCAACTGGTGACTTGCAACGGGCCAGCGTTACGACGAGACTTGTGACTGGATCTTCACTGCGAACTGTTCATCAGGCGGCATACGCCTGCTGCCAGAGCTCTTGCTTGCGAAATGTGTGACCAGACTGCTTTGCTCTGCGAGTGATGCTAGCTAGGTGAAGAAGAAGCTTTACCGCTTTTCCACTTCAGCTTTATCAAATTTTGTCGCGAGCATATGGGCTCCATGTGCAGTTGCCTGACAAACTGCGATCTTCACCATTCTGCAGCGACTGCAAGTTCCGCACGAGCGTCGACATGAAGAACCTTCACCTAAACCTGATCGTTGGATTGCTCGCCCTCACTGGGTCCGCTGTCCTGGCAGATAACGTGCTGATCAAGGTGCTGTGTCCGACCGGTCCACGACTGGAGTCACTCGTTTGACTTCGTTGTTTTGACCTCATGTGCGTCTTCAGGGTGGCACAGTGGTGAACGTCGAAGGCGAGCTGATTGCCGATGTGCTAATCCTTGACGGCATCATAAAGGCCGTGCACAAGGGAGTCGAGGTGCAGTGCGTAACGGGTCTGCAACAGTTGACATGCAATTCGCGTGGCTGTGAGACAGCGGATCTGGCAGACTTGTGCACACAGACTGCTGAAAGTTTGTGCTGACACACATGCCTAAATTGCAGACTCCGTCAGGGACTACAGTCATCGATGCCAAGGGCAAGTACGTGGTTCCTGGAGGCATTGACCCCCACACACACTTGTCTTTCCCTTTCATGGGCCAAGTCTCTCACGAAACCTTCCTCAGGTATATCTCCGTACTCAACCAGCACAGTAAGCAACTCATCTGGTGAACACTCAATTTCCAGCATCATTACTTGATGTTGTCATGCAGCGGACAGACTGCAGCTTTGGCTGGAGGCACAACCATGCATCTTGACTTTGCACTACCTGTTGATGGGGACTTGGAGGCTGGCATCCAACGGCATGATCAGAAAGCTGAGCTTGCAGTCATGGATTACAGCTACCATGTGCCAATCACAGAGTGGACAGAGAAGGTATTGTTCACACCCAACATGACCCCCTGATTTTCAACATTGCACTTTGCAACCAATTAGTCTTACATGGGTTCTGTGTCCGTCGCATACTAGGATCCTGTTGGCTTATCCCATGATACGTCCACATTCTGCGTATGATGCAGCGCTCATCCTGCAAGCAGCAAAGCTTGCCAGGAAAGGGCTCACCAATCCGCCACCTGTAAAAGCTCAGCGTGTGGCAATCGCATATGCGCAGCCCTATGTTAGGTGAAAGATGATGCACTGACAATGCATCGCTGCATATCAGGTGTCATCTCAGATGGCTTCAATGGTGAAGAAGGGCATCAACAGCTTCAAGTTTTTCATGGCCTACAAGGGAGCTCTTATGGTCGGAGATGAGCTGCTGCTAGATGGCTTGCAACGGTGCAAAGAGCTGGGTGCTCTTGCTATGGTAAACATCAAAACGTCCAGTTGTGCCAGCAGCACTGCTTCTGTCAGATGTGATCTACAGCTATATCTCATGTCCAGCTGCTATGCAGCAATGCAGAACAGTGGGTGGTTTTGTCACCACAGACAGTGAAATACACTCTGTATGCCTCATTATTTCTTTTGTTTTCAAAACTTGGTGGGTGCTACGTGCTATGCAACTGTCATCCCAACAGTTGTCATGTGTTGGTACTGCTTGCAGACTGATTCAAAGACCAATATGGTGAGATTTGCTCACTTGTGTGGAGGTCACCAGTTCTCATGAACGCTTGTAAATCTGATGCAGTATCGCAACCGTGGAACTACGGGATGGGGCTGAACGAAAAGACATGCAGACCAGAACCTATTTAGACAGATACTCAATGCCTGCATCCTGTATTGTGATACAAACCATGCTGGCACATCTTATTCCATGCTTGATGTGCCATGCGTGATGTGTAACAGGTACATGGGGAGAACGGTGACGCCATTGCCATGGCTCAGAAGGCCACCTTTGATGCTGGCATCACTGGACCTGAGGGTCATATCATTTCCCGCCCAGCCTATCTGGAGGTTTATGCTGTGCTGTGCTGTGCTGTGCTGTGCTGTGCTGTGCTGTGCTGTGCTGTGCTGTGCTGTGCTGTGCTGTGCTGTGCTGTGCTGTGCTGTGCTGTGCTGTCATGCTGATTATTTACATATCCATGGATCGTAACAATGCATATGTGCAGCATCTTCATAGAATACAAAATTCAAAAGTGCATGTGTCTGACATCTGATAATGGCCAGCCGCCCTGATGTGTCAGTCATCTCTGCTGTGCTCACACGAGTCTGATGCACAGACTCTAAGGAAGCCAACAGCAACAGTGACTACCACAAAGTAGACAGTGTACAGCAAGTGAGGCTGCAGCAATGGGTGCATGGGGTGTGCAGGGGGAAGCAACAGGGCGGGCTATCAAGCTAGCCAGGTTGACAAAGACCCCACTGTACGTGGTACATGTCATGAGCAAGGATGCTGCAGAAGAGATTGTGAAGGGCAGGGCCACAGGGCAGAAGGTCTGGGGGGAAGTGGTAGCAGGGGCCATTGGACTTACTGATGAGAAATGGTATGTCCCTCTGATCAGTTCACTTTCTTGCCTGTTGTTGCGCAGGGCAGAGCAGTGATGACTGACACAACAGGACAGAAATATACTGGAGGCTGTGACCTTTGATAGATTTAGTGTTGAGAAACGGCCAGTCCCTGTCATTTTTCCTCTTCTGCTTTGCCCACTGAAAGCAGCAATGTAGGGCAGAGCTGAAGGGCAACACGTGTGGGGGCCTTGACGCAATTTTAACTCAGTGTTCAATGATCGGTGACTCCTTGTCTTTTGTTTCTTGGTTGGCCTGTACAGTGAATGGGCATGATGAGCAAGCTGCATCACAACCACCTGCAGACAGCCAGTGCATGGTACAGATGGCACCAGGGCTGCCATACCTTTGTTGCTCATCACGTGCATTTGATCACAGACATGCAGTCTGGCAAGCACTCCTAAGTTTGCAAACCAACCCAAGATTGTGTTGCCAAATGAGGCGTCATGCATCAACAGATAGCCATGTGATGAGTGACTGGTTGTGTGACTGACCAGAGCAGTCATTGCCTGACAATCGTCGATGATACATGCTCTGTACTCAGGCGCATACTCCATGCACTTACTGGTTGTATCCACAAGATTCGTAACACATGTGTCCGAGCATGTATCAGCTGTTCATACATGCAGCATGTGAATATGTGACAGCTTGGACAACATCCACGCACAATCTGAGATTTGTGCACTCATTTGCATCACATGTGTCTGGTATGTGCAATGTCAGAGGACTCTGGGGGGGGAGATCCAACACCAAATACTGCTTCTGAGCTCCTCTTGTGCCTGCAGCTGGGATCCAGACTTCAAGATTGCAGCAGCTCATGTCATCAGTCCACCTCTCAGAAACAAGGAACACCAGATGGCCCTACGAAGGGCACTTGCAGGAGGACACTTGCACCTGGTTGCCACAGACCACTGTGGCTGGAACTCCACCCAGAAGGCTGTTGGCCGCCATGACTTCAGGTGCTGAAGCCTGATATAATTACTGTGCCATTTTTCCCTCATTTAATCTGGTTTAATTTAATTTCATTTCATTTAATTTAATTTAATTTCATACAATATAATTTCAGTCAACACCTTACAGGTTATGTCCATTAACAACGTCTTTGATAGCAAACTGGTGTGACCTCAAATGCATGGTTGGGCTGCAGTGCCTGCGTTAGTACCCACTGCATGGGATCTAGAAACGTCTTTGGCCTGTCTGTCGTTCATGTTGTACAACGAAGCTTGGCGGGGACAAATCTGAGCTTACCCTCAGCTTGTTCCTTTTGTTGTGTAGTGATGTTGGTTAGTTGCAGCTTGCCATCCCTGAATGTGAATGTTGTGTTTGGGGGTCTTGTGCAGGTATTGAAAACGCTCCAGCCATAGCATAGTGTGCTGTTGTGTCAGCTAAAATTCTCCTACTGATGCGCATTGGGTTTACATCATGCCAGGCACACTATCTGCTGCCACACGCCAGCAATCAAGCAACCTGTATAGATTATCTGCTAGTTGTCAGTCCATGCCCTCAATCTGACTTGAGCTAAAGTTTCTTGCCTGTCCTTTTGCCACTTCCACCAGCTTCATGCCCAATTGACGCACCTCCTATCAGATGAACTGCACATGCACATGCATCAAATTCTGAGGCATCATCCCCGCTGCATTGCAGGATTCTTCCCAATGGCATTCACGGCATCGAGGAGCGGCTGCATGTGATGTGGGAGACTCTGGTCAACACAGGTCTGATCACCCCCTCGGACTTTGTGCGCCTCAGCAGCACAGAAGCTGCCAAAGTCTTCAACCTGCACCCACAGAAGGGCTTGATAGCTCCAGGTTCAGATGCTGACATTGCCATCATTGACCCGACCAAGGAGCATGTTCTGAGTGCCAAGACGCATCACTCAGCACTGGATACAAGCGTGTATGAAGGAATGAAGATCAAGGGCAAGGTTAGTGCATGGCGACTGTTACTTTTGCATGCATGCCACTATGGCTGTAATCAGTGCAGCATGTCTGTCATCAGACAAAGCTTTCTAGGTCCATATTGCTCCCAATGAAGTACAAACATCAAAAATGTTTCCAGTACTTGTGACATGTTGCAGAGCATAACAGCTCAAACAACTGCAGCTTATTGCATTTTACTGGGTGTTGCACCAGATGCAAGAACTAAGGTGATGCTTTTGCTATGCAGGTTGTAACCACAATCAGTCAAGGCAAAGTGGTGTGGCACAATGGCAAGGTTTCTGTGGAGCCAGGATCAGGTAGATTCATCAGGCGTCAGCCGTTTGCCCCTCACATATACCAGGGCATCAAAGAACAGGAAGCCAGATGGATTGCAGAGGAATTTCCATATGGACCTGTTCCTGTCAAGCGCCAGGGAGACAGGACTCATGAGAGGGAGGAGCTCTGAGGCCAATCAGAGACCCTCTCCATCACAGGGCTACAGTGCAGTCTTGGCAGCTCGAATTATGAAAGGCAACAGGCTCTCCAGTTGTCGAAGCTAGACCTGCAGCTGCTTTGCCACTTGACTGCACAAATGACATGCATTACACAGGCAATTACAGCTTTTTGTGCCCATGTAGTCAGCTGTTTGCAGTGCTGTACAACAAACATAAGTACGACTCTGACAAGACCACAAGCAACATTACATGGCCGCCAAAGTGTTGCTTGTAAAGGGCAGACATGCACAGGGTCTCGCTAGGTGCTCATGCGCAAGAACTCACGAAGTGTCCATGCACCATCCATCAGATGCGACTGAAGCACACCTTTCCATTGTAATTCAAAATTGCACAGGAGCTGCAACAAGCAGGCTCAAAATTGCGACCACAATATTTTGTACACAGGCAATGCTAGGCAGAACAGTCCATTCACTGAATACATGCATCGAAAATTGTCATTCAACTCTCCCCTCAAGTCTGTGTCGATCTGCTTGCACCGGCCACCAACATCCTACAACATGCTTCACCAAGCATCCTCCCCCTGACGTGTCAAAGCATTGCACACTAATTATTCAACTGGGGCCAGCCATTTCTCAAAAGTCTACATTCTGACAAGATTGTCTTCGTAGACCTTCTCTTGCTGCATGAATCCGCCCATGAAGATGACAGCTCCAACTGAGCAGATGAGCAGTGTGGACATCATCTTGCCATAACCATTGGGGCCCTTCAGCCAGCTGCCCATGGCAATGTCAAACACCATTGCACTTCCGTATGCAAACGTTTCACAAATACCTGCAGGGCAAAGGCTCCTGCTTGCTCACTTTGCTTTCAGCATAACTGAGCATGCCATGAATGGCTGCTACCAGGTCTGACGCGATAAGACAGCAGCAATCTTGCCTCGTTATCACCATGCAAGGCAAAGCATGAAAGAAGATGGAGCACCACACACCCAGTAATAAACAAGATTGCTGCTCATTCAGTGGCAGACGCTAGAAGTCGAGCAATGCAATGATACCTTCAAGGACGGCTGAAAAGCTGCCACCTTTGCGCAGGTTGTATGCAGGCAGGGGCACATAGTAGGGCACTGCCCAGCCGGCCCCTAGCAAGATGACAGCGGTCACAATGGCTGCTGGAGACTGCACCCTGCAGTGACACCAGACCAACACTGAGCATGGCCTTTGCTGCAGCCTGTGATTGCCAGCAGGAAGTGTACACACACATGCATTTGTACTTATGCAGGAAGAAGTGCTACCGACAGTTTGTGGTGTTGCACATACGACATTGCTGCCTCTTGTGCACACACACACACACACACACACACACACACATGCCAGCTTCTCATGCTTGCTGCGTATGCCTGGCGACAGGTGCATGCAGCAGCTCATTTCATTCACGCACGCATCTGCTTAGATTGCAGGTCTGATGAGCTTGCAAGCAGTCAAGATGCTGAATGTCTGTCACTGTTCAGAGGTGCGCAGATGTGGTTGATGACACTAGAGCAACTGTTTTGGTATCGTTCAGCTGGAGCAGTGGCATACTTGGTGAGGACAAAGAAGCAGGCTGATGCCAGTATTGTGAGGCCAGTGATAAAGTTGCGGCGGCCTGCTCCTGTGTAACGGACAAACAGCAAGCCACCACCCAACACAGCAATGGCAGACCCACCAGAGAATGCTGCAGAGATCTGCATGAAAGCTTTGCAAGGTGAATGAGGAGCAACATGTGTTTGCAGCAGGCCAAGGCAATACACGGTGTAATCAAGTCTGTTGGTTTCAGATCACAGATTCATAAAGCAATGTCTTGTGAATGGGCATGCAGTTGACATTGCAGACAAGCTGTGATACAGCAGTATCTTGTGAATGGGCATGCAGTTGACATTGCAGACAAGCTGTGATACACATGCATGTCATTGTAGTCAGCACGAGCTTGGCAAATGCACCTGCACTTAGATGAGGCATCCAGGTAGCCATGCAATGGCCATCTCGCAAGATGATGCTTTCGGAAAAAGTATTGCACAACAGCTTGTCAAGACATGTGTTGACAAAAGTGATGGGGTGAGTGAGTGAGTCGGTGAGTGAGTGAGTGAGTGAGTGTAAGTGAGTGAGTGAGTGAGCAATTGAGCAAATGCACGCATGAAAGAATGAGTGAATGAATGGACAAATGATTGTGTGAAGTGTCATTGTGTGACGCAAAGCTGGGTCCAAACAGTGGGAAGTGATGCAAAAGCCACCTGAGCAGCAACTCCACCAGAGACTCCAAGGGCGTCCACAGCCCACATGTTCATGAAGGCTGTGAACTCATACATGGTGTGCAGACAACACCTGGCCACAATGGCCATCATCACCTGCAATCGCAGTACAGCTGTCAACAGCAGATATAAAACAGATAAAGCAAAGTTTGCCTCTTTAGTCTAGGTGCAAGGCCATGAAGCTGTACATTGCTGCTTCCCAACAGCTGAATTGCCTAGCAGCATGCACAATGCCTTGCAAGGTCACCTTGTAAGTCTGAAAGAGACAACAGCAGGGAGGGCACAGGACAGCTAACTTTTCACATGACTCATTCACAGATGAAGAATTAGCTATCCTGAACCTTCCAGATGCCAAGAGTGGCCAGGGAATTCACTACACGAGCATTTGACTCAATCACTTGCTGACAGGCATCTTTGCAGCAGAGGCACATCAACTCCGACAAGTATGTCTGTGGATGTGTTGAAGTTTGATAGCTTTGTACGAAGCAATAGCAGCGTTGATCGTGAGGGCGACTGCGGTGACAGTGGAAGGTGTGGTGGAAGGTGTGGTGGCATCACCTGGGGTGTTGTAAGGAAGTCCTTGATGGCTGCTCCCATAGAGGTGGCCTTTGTGGCTTGCCCTTGGGCCACGTTGGCAGCAGCATCTGCAGCCTCTTCAGCCCCCTCCTCCTCCTCACCCCCCGAGCCACCCCTCTCAAACCCAATCTCAGCTGTCAACATCTGCATGCGAGTCAGCTGCATTTGACAGAAGCATTGCAACAGCGCAGCAAACTGCTGTATTTGATCCACAAGAGGCAGTCGACAGTCATGGGAAACAATGATGAGGATACTATGTGACAACACAAGCAAGCGACGTGCAACACATGAAAGGTCCTCTGCAGTCAGTCAACATGTTGTGATAATGCCTCTGAAATTTGTTGTTGCTTCTGCTCTGTCATGCCTCCTGTTGCTTTCAGCTACAGCTGCAATGCTCAAGAGGAGACAGAACTGTGACTGTGTTTGAATGAGGGTCTACAAGAATCACACTTGCATCACCAGATCCACCCCTCATCAATGCTCATTCACACAACACTGTCACTGATTTTTGGCCCCTGCATTTGCTGCAATCTAAACACTCTTTCGTGCTCAATGGTAGCCGCCAAGCTCACCTTGCCACGACCAGAGTCAGTGGAAACCTCAGCAGCAGTGGTGGGGCCGGCCCCCACATTGTAGTCTGAGCCCCCCCCACCACTGAGGGAGTATGGGAACTCATCTGGCATGGCCACAACCAGCATGATGGCCATGATGCCAGCAAAGGCTGAGGTGATGTGGAATAGCAGGCGCCAAGAAACACCTATCAGCAGCAGCCCTCCTAGCGCAGATGCTCCCACTGTGAACCCAACCTGTACAGCAACAACTACTGCAGTTGTTTGCATGCACGCATTGTACCGATAACTGGTGTGGAACCTTGTTTGCCAAAATGTGCCTGTTAGCAGCACTCCTACTAGAGTTGATTGCCCCAATGGCAAGCCAGCCTGCACATTGGTCCATCTGTGAGCAAAGACTGGCTTGAGGAATGGGAACTGCCAAGGATGTCCTATCAGCAAAGCAGTTACAGTGCAAAAGCCCCCACTGTGCAGTCAAGCTGTGCATAAACTGCAGATCATTGCTGGTGTTGTTGCTGTCTTGCATGAGCAAAGCCTGCTGAGTTGCTATGCCAGCTGGGAATTCCCATGCCATTTCCCCGGAGAGATGCATAGATGGAAACAAGTCTGTTTCAGGGATTGGCAAATGGGCGTCAAAGCTTTGATGCCCATTTGCTACTCCCTGAAACTGGCAATGCAATGTCAGGCAACAGAGGCCGACTCCTCAGTGACAGGGCTGTTATTTGCAAACTCTGAACTCACAGTCATTTGACACCAACATCAAGGCTTACCCTAGCGGCAAAAGCAAGGCTACCCAGGGAGGCACCTCGGGTCTCCTCTGGGGTCCAACAACAAATCAGCCGTGAGGCTGCCACCCACCCAGACGCCTTCAAGCAATCAAATTTCCATTTCAAGCTCAGCAGAATGCAATTGTGTACATACTGCATGACAGGTAGCCAAACAGGACAAATGCATGCAGGTATACATGTATACATTGCCCCTGAGCAAGTCCTTGACTGTTGATCGGCAAATGCAGTGGTCTGACACATGCAAGACAACATTGGCATGGCTGCAATTGTCTTGCACGGTGTTTGTCATGTTTGTCATGCTGTGAATATACCCGCAGATGCATCAAGCTCACGCCCTGTCAAGCAGCAGATCATAAAAGCCAGGCAGCAGCTCACATAGACTGCTCTGCTGAGAAACCAGGTGACGTTGAACCAGGTGAGAGTGTTGCCCACTGCCATGAGGCTGTTGAAGCCCCCTGCCCCGATCAGCACTGCAATGAGTGCCCATTTGGGGTTGACCTTGTCCAGCACTACGCCAGCTGCTGCCTTGCCAATCTGTGCAGCAGGAATGCTTCTCAGCGCACATCCTTTGGAAATCATGCAGCTTGCATTCATAAAAGCTTCTCAACACTTAAGCTGATGTGTGGTACAAATGACAGCACAGCCATCAGCATAGTCAGTGTTTGCACGATGAGGTGACTACATACATGTGCAGACCTATGACTACATAAACATGTGCAGACCTACTATGGCAGGCACAATGCAGAACAGAGACTCACAGTAAGACCAGCAGTGCCAATGGCCAGTAGCATTCCAACACTGGCTGCTGGCAGCATGACGTTGGGATCACTGGTCATGCCTGGCAGAGCCACTGACAGTACCACCCATGTGTTGATCTCAGCCTGCACAAAATGGGGAAACACCTCACAATAAGCACCCAACAGGACAGATTCCATCAGACACAGCTGTCACTGCTCAATCTGCCAGATGCACATTCACATGCGTCGGCAAAGCACAGTTGATGCACAGAACTGACAAATGCTTATGCTCAACGGCCATGCATGGTGGAACTGTCACAGCTTTTTGTCTGTGAGTATAGCCTGCCTTCCTGATGTGAAGGGGTTGCAGGCTGTGGAGAGTTTGCGAAACATAAAATTGGGATATTATGGCCAAGAGGCTGTTGTCAAAAAGCTTGCACTCCAGGCAGCGCAAACTTACCAGATATGCAATGCAAACAAGAGCCTTGAAAATTTCTGGACGTGTTTCTGGAGACACATTGGACCGGAGTAGCTGCATGAAGAGCGCCTTGGTCCCCCGGAAGGAACTCATGAACTGCAGCACCCATGCAGCAGTTGCGCATTAGCGTCAGGACAGAAGCTTCACAACAAGAGGAGCAATAAAGCAGGTGCATAATGGTGCACGAATTGTGTGCAAGGCAGAGTACAGGAATGACAGCTTGAACTGAGACTCAGCTGTAAAGTGCTGCTGAGCCCCAACACATGCCTGACCATTGCAGCCAAGCACTCACCGTGTTTCCTCTGGCAGTTGAGCAGTAATCAAACACAGCGCTTGTCTTCACTTGCTGTCTGCTTCTGCCCTTTGTGGCCTTCCTGGCCTACGAGAGGAGGCCAATTCCTGTCAGAAGACCCAACCTGACTAACATATTAGTGCAAAAACCTGTTTGGCACCTGAAGGAAAGGTGCATGTCGGGACTTGAAGCCACATTTGAAGTGCCTGACTGTAGGAGCCACAGACACCCGACTAGATCCAACCGGTGTCCTCACCACATGCCCCCTGGTCTCGCACACACATGACTCAGCAAGGTCAAGAAGTTGCTGTATGCAACCAACGTGCAGCAGCAACAGCATAACGACACAAGCGCGCAACACGCTGAAGGAGTCTGATCACGAGCTGACCTCAAGGAAAGCCCAGGAGCTAGTCCGGGAGAGGCGAGCGCGTTCTGCATCGCCGTAACGTAAAGGGCCGGTGAGCTGATGAAGTTTGTGCAACAAGACGTGCTAGCTTGGTCAAGCAGCTCTGAGAACGACGAGCGTCAGCTTTGGCAAAACGAATCGGATGTTTGCGTTGAGACGTCACAGTTGTCGCATAAACTAGTTGAACGCGGAAACTTCAGATACCGCGAGCAACATTGCTAGTCGCGCCCGATGTTGATGCTGATGGGTCGTACGAGCTGCAATGCAGCCCTGCATAGAAGAAACTCTCCAAAATTTTGGCAAAACTCCAAACTCCAAACGATCAAAATGCTCAGGTACGGCATGCGTGCACGTTTGCTGTTGAGTCTTCGTCAGCGTGTGTAGTCAGTCTCTTATCCTCAACAAAGCCCTAGCCCTGTGGCCAATGTCCTTGTGCATGAAATGGACATCAGACTTTCCAGGCTCAGGCTGTGTTTTGGGACCTAGACATAACTTGCAGTGGAATGATCAATGCATGCGGTTGAAAGAGTTGAGTTGCACCATGGCGTATCCATATGGTGCTCACCTTGGCATGCTAGCGTTTCACCTTTAGCTCCCGAGCCATATGCATATCAATTCGGATGTTGCAACTCCAATTGGGAACTGGCTGCTAAAGCATAATGCGCTAGACTGTGAAGCAGGCGGGCCTTTGCGACCAGCATTCATGTTTTAGCTCCTGCCCCATGGCCATAAGATGAATAGGATGACACCGAAGTGACACTCAAACGCAATCCGAAGACAGACGGACCGCGAAGAGCTACGCAAAGGACAAATATGAGATGCAGAGAGCGATAGATAGTTACAGAAGAATAAGATGAATATGGTCATAAAGCAGATTGCCACGTGATATGCCAGAAGCTCGAAAGCAGAAGCGCTGTTGCAACAGATGATGACTTGAATGCGTCACTAATGAAAAGAACAGTTAACTGCTGCAAAATTGAAATGAGGACATGTGCAGCTGGTCTGGCTGACTTACAAGTTGGCAACAATATCCATAAATATATATTTACTACTATGGCTTGCTGTCATCACCCCATGATGAGTCGCCAAATGCTACTCCGCTCTCCCTGTTAAGCTTCTCAGCAGCTGTGACGATGTTCTCTGCAAATTTCTGATACCTGCTGATCACTGGCGTCGTGAAAACCAAGTATGGGCCAAGCACAATAGCAGCAACTGCGCCTGTAATCTTGGCAAAACGCGGTCTACGCCATCCCAAGTAGACAATGCCAGCACCTACGTGGTCAGAAGCATATGCCTTAGAGTGGCTGTGTCACCCTGGTTAGTCAGCAGAGAATTTGTTGTGTGTCCTAAAACATAGCTGTGTGCCGCTTTATATGCACCTGCAAGTGTCCAAAGGTCTGTGTCCCTCAACATAAAGCAACAATGACCGCAGTGTGCATGCTCAACCATTTGAAAGCTGATTGCTTTGACAGTGAGCCCCTCACCATGGCAGCACCAAGAAGGGTCAAGGCTGACATCGTATACACACTCAGCACGGCACAGGCAAGCTCAGCTGTGAGTCCACGCTCTGCGCGTCAAGGCTTGCAACTGGGGACGACAGAAAGAAGGGTCAAGGCTTACCAGCAGCCATATTGATCCAAGGGCCAGCCTGGGTTGGGAGAGCCAATGCATCAGTGCCGCAGTACTCTGCCACCTTTGTGGCAGTCTCAGGGCTGCCTGCATCATCCCATCTGGCCTGGATGCCTTTGACATGGGCAGCCCCCACCACCCCAACCACCCCTTGCCCCTCTGCCTTGTTCCCAGCCTCCCATAATCGCCTGCAGACAAACAGGTGCATGGTACTGGTGGCAGAAGCACTGATCTATCCTTCATTGCTTCTCAACTGCCTTTCATCACAGAGTTGCTGTTGACAAGCATATGCAAGCTTGCAATCCAATCCAAGGATAGATTGGCAGACAAAGCGCTATGCAACAATGTGCTGAGAACAGACAGCATGCAATGTTCAAAAGCCTGGCCATCAGCAAATTTCTGCAGTGGTAAAAGGACTTCCTACAAGTGTGTCGCCTCAAACAAGCATGCAATTAACTATCCAAAGTTGCCCTGACACATGGTTTGGGCAATTGGCAGTCATGAGGTCTGATCTTGTCTGCAACATGTTCCTATGGTCATGGTCTGCATAGGTAGTTAACCTGTGTATTTTGTGCCAGCACGACAATAAGTCAGTGTGCCTTACCTAGCAAGGATCAGATCGCGTTCATGGCCCATCACTTCATGCATAGCGTCCCGATTGGGGTCCGTGCCTGTCACCCCCTGCACACCCATCATGGCCTCATCCTCCACTTGCTTCATTCCATCATCCCCAGCCTGCATGTCACCACCCATCCCTTGAACATGTGATCCAGCTGGTAAATGTGCTTGGAGGTAACCAATGCTGGAGATTGCCTGTGTGTTGAGAGGCAGCCTACCAGCTGCTTGGAGCATGAGAGTCTCCTTTGACAAACATCTAAAAGATCTCCACAATGCAGAAACACGTTTTTACTTTCCCCAGACATTTCTCTATTTAGATTTCCAGTGTAGGGATGACGTTTCTGAATTAAAATAGACGTTTTGGGATTGAGAAGAGCTGTACATGAGCTGGTATCAACAACATATGCTGATGTGGCAAGGACTGCAGTCAAAAAGGTGTGCACAGCATTGAGGCGCTTTCAGAAGCTCAAGTCATGCTTGGCTGTGCATAGCATCGGCCTACGAGGGTTGTTGTTGTTGCCAGTCGGCTTAGCTTAGTGCCCTGAGCATGCATGAATTGGCCAGGAAAGTGTTCCAAATGCTGACCTTGTTACGCCTGGATGCCTTGCTGATTCAACAAAGGTGCTATTTGCAAAATCTGTACATGGAGGCTGGTGTGTCTTACATTACATGGCAAAGCACAGCTCATGTTGCAAGACCTGCATCAAACACAGCATCTGATTCCTGCAGGCTTAAGGAGACGAGAGAACTCTTCCTAGCAATAGTGCCACCCGTACCAAGTCTACATGATGAATTGAGTACAGCTCCTTGTTCCGTTATCTGAATGGCATGTGGTGCTCAGATGGCTCTACATGCATTTCTAATGGGGTCAAAACTCACTCAGCTTCTCTCGGTCAAACTTAGCTTGCATGACTGCTGTCAACAAGGTCTTTGACGGCATCATCAGGTCAAACAAAGATCATGTTGACAACACCAAGGAGAGCCAATTCTGATGGCCTGGTAGTCATAGTGTTCATCAGAACCAGACCTTCCGATCTTGGTAACGTGATGCATTGCAATGTGGGCAGATATTCCAAGTCATGCGGCCTGTTAACGTGGCCAAAAGCAAGTGGAAGCAGCAATGAGAGGGCTTACCCCCCGCAACAGCTTCTTGGTTTTGGCCACAACCCAGCTAGACAGCTGTACAGGGCGTGATTACTTGCGTGAGCCATTGCTACGTTGGAGTGGGTACTTGGAAGATTCACAATAGGGCAGCTTTGTCAAATCGCATACCATGGCCATAGTCACCCTGTTGTGAAGATGATATCAACTGGAACCCCACTGACATCCAGATGATATGAACTACACAACAGGGTGACGATGGCCCTAGTATGCGAACTGACAAAGCTGTCCTATTATAATCAATGGGGTACAAACAGATCAGCATTTGGATTCAGTGCAGCCTTGCATTTTGCTATAAAAGCCCATCATGATATATATATAATGATGGTATACAGTACCTAGTCAAGCAAGGTTGTATCAGACAGCTCGATGCATTGAAATGCATCTTGCTGTATATCTTTAAAGTCATTCAATTTGTGAGGAGATGCTGAGTTTGAAGCAGCTGAGAAAAATTTATATATAGCTTTTGGGACTCAAAACCTCTTGTGCAGCAGCAGAAGACGCTAAATTTTTTTCTCAGCTGCTTCAAACTCAGCATCTCCTCACAAATTGAATGACTTTAAAGATATACAGCAAGATGCATTTCAATGCATCGAGCTATCTGATACAACCTTGCTTGACTAGGTACTGTATTCGATGCAACATCTCTATAATCCAGGCATTTTACCAGGCTCTGCACAGCAGTACATCCAGGGCTAATTGTATATCTGAAATATGATCCATGTAGGCAGTGGCCTTGCTTCACGCTGTCCAGTGTGCTGACGCTTCACAACAGGAGGGAGCATGCATGATCCAGGCAGTTGTCTGGAATGACATGGACCAACAGCAATTTAGTAGGCCTTATAGAGATGCGCAAGACAGACTGCTTTGGAGAGACAAGACTTGTCCTGCACGTGCCTAGCTCATCATGAGCTGGAAAGCGTATTTATGTATCATGATGATTATCATTAATATCATTATTGTTGTTAACAGCCAACACACACGGAGACGCAGACAGACACACAGAAAGATAGAGAGACAATATTGAGTCTGGCAAAATTTACGGCTAGAAGGAAAAGAAGGGAGGGAGAGAGGCCGACCTGCAGTGCTTGCTGCCTGAAGTTCTCTAGCATCTTGACTCCACAGTTCCTCACAGTCAACAGGTCTTGAGGGTCTATGGACGCCCCCTTGGTTGACCCTGCAAAACACGATGCTTTCTCAGCACAGGGTGCCAGCCTTGACACAAATTATGCCCTTGCCAAGACGTCACTCAATTACATGCAAAAAACGCTGTAATGCCTGGGTTGCTGAGGCTGACGCTGACAGTAAGAAGCATGCAATATGAGCGCAAATGTAGACAAAGTAAACATTGCGCAATCTCCACAGCATCCGTACGTGCACTGTAGGAATTTACCTTTGGCGTCTACAGCTGCAAGTGGTCTTGCTGTGCAATGCATCTTGACACGGATGCAAGATGCCAACAAAGCATGACTTTGCCATCATGCTGTCACATGCAACTTTGCAAGAGCAGCATGACAAGTTGGGGAGGACCTTGCTTCAGCATCCTGCCAAACGCATCCACCACTGCCTGGCCATTGTTGCATCCTCCTTTCTGCACAACCAAGCTGAAACATTTCAGAAACATGCCAGCAGCAAATCAGAGCAGGTACAATGGGTTTGCAGCTGGTTTGGGTACCTTCTTGCAGGAGTGCTTTTATAGTGTCGATGTTTGTTTTCTGGCCAACAAGACAATATGACGCGTGCAAAAGCAGAAGCGACAGGCAATCAGGTCATGGTGACTGAGACTACAAGACTACACCTCCAGGATTTTGTGCCATCTGTGTAGGTCCATAGCAGCTTCAGGCTGCCTCATCAAGTCCTGTACAATGTTGCCTGCAGAGTTCTGCTTGTCTGCACCAGACTTTCCCCAGCCTTCACTGGCCTTGCTGCTGCCTTGCTCTGCCCCACCTAACATGTCACTGCCATTGTTTGCAAGATCTGATGCTGACTCCATGCTGGACCTGTCACTGCGGGACCCACTTGTTTGCAGAGCTCCTTCTGCATGTGCACAAAGACAAGCGCTGGGTGACATTACCTGGTGCGCCATGCATGCACAACATGTCTAGAACAGTAACATTGCACTGTGAAAACGTCTGGCAGCAGAGACACAGAGTGGTGCCTTCAGCCAGGCTTCATTACCAGCAGTATACATGGTCAATGACCCCTCATAGGACCTGGCTTGACAGGGGGCCCATCATCCAACGAAATACTGTGTCAGAGGTTGTGCTGAGGCCTCTTACCCTGTGAGGGAGTGTGTCTGGGTATGAGCTGCGCCTGATCAGTAGGTTGCCTTGATGTGCCTCTGCGATATTGCGCTGCCATAGCTGCCATTCGCTGCATGGTCATCCTCTGATCCCTGTCCCCCAGCATAATCTCTGCACCCACCTGTGAGCAAAAAATATCAAGCAAGTGAGTAAGCACACAGTGAATCAGGCCTAATACATGTGTCATTTTGACTCCATGACAAGCAGGTCAATCTTGTGAAGCCAACATCTCTTGTTGAAGTATTGCGCTGACCAACAGGCAAACAAAGCTTTTATTATGCTTTGCAAGACGATGCTGGTTTCCCACATCAGGCCAGGTGCATGCTGGTCCATGTATAGACTTTGTCAGTGCTGATGACAGTGACTGACCTGTGTAGCTGCATGTTTGGCTGCTAGGAACTCACCCCCAGCTGGTGTACCCAGCAAAGCACCTCCGACCACATATGCCAGTGACAGCATGTACTCCAGAGCGTTGCCTGATAAGGCCACCACTATTGGCTGCAAATGTGCGCAGACAGGTCACACGTCATGTCACAATAGCAAAAGAAGCTAACTGATTCAACGCAAGCAGCATCGACCTGCAGGAATCCATACTGCAAATGCTTCTTTAATCCGTACTCATCTCCGTCAGATGCTCTCTGTTGTAGCTTGTCGAAGCGCTCCTGCATTTGCATATCAATGATCCATTGGACAACAACATTCAGCCAATAGCTTTTTACAACGACAATTTTGCCTGATCAAGCTCAAGCACCACAACTCTTGGGCTGACAGTCTGTATGACGTCTTTGACTTCTTGTGCAGCCTGCAGAAACCATCATCAGACCCTCAAGACTGACAGTGTGCATCTTAGGTCTGCACATCAGAGGCAGTGCTCACCTGGCCAGAAACATGCGCCACACCCACCAGGTACACCTGCACCGGCATAGTTCTTCAATGACATGATGTCAAGTTTTTGAGACGCTGTCTGGAATCTTCAACCGTAAGTGTAAGTTTCGTTTACCCGGCATGCCTATAGCACAAGTGCGCAGGGCGGTGCAGCAAAGCTACGTCAACATACCTGACCACCATTGGGGTGTTGTAAAACAAGAGACGCTCCTGACTTGGAGGCATCTTCAGATGAAGTAAGTGATGACGCTGAGCCAGCAGTCAACGAAGCCATGTTGTCGAGATCAGATCTGCAGGGGGTGTGACTGGCTGCAGATTATCTACAGGTACTGCCCCGCAATAACACACACGCGCTGAAGGGGACGGCGCGCATGCCAGCTTCAGACTGACACAGCTGATGTCATCCTGTGCACCTAGCAGCTGTCGACAATGTTGACTGTCGTGACCAGTCAGCATTTGTGTTAACCATTTCTTGATATTGTGTTAGAGCTGCATATGGTGACACAGCATGCAGGCAAGCCAAGGTGTCACCCACTTATGATGCTTATACATCTGAAGGCTTCCCATACTGGCTTTAGCTCCTTAGTGACAGGGCTTGTTGAAACCAGGACACCTGGGGGTACTGCAAGACACCAGGTATAGTCTGGTTTGTGTTCATCAGCTCACGTCGATCTGTCTGTGATCTTCGGCACCATCAAATTTTGCGTCACATTCCCTTGGGCACTTGCATCCACTTGGAGGGTGCTCAATTCAGCAAGCTCTGTCCTAATCATGCATCTCTTACTGGAAGTTGATAGCTAAGACTGATGTCATCATCAAAGCCTGCGTCTCTCATTGGATCTTTGTAAACAAACATGAAATGCACATAGCCAGTCTCAGCTATACCACAATACAGCTGAGCAGGTTGCGTTAGCTGACTGCTTTGCAGGCTCTTGGCAAAGTGCTTTTGTTGTATGCAAGCTGTCAAGGCATCATTGTTCTGGGCAGATTCCTTCAGCCGTTCTTCGGGAGAATTAGCTCTGCACAGCCATCCAAAGTCAAACAAGCATCAGGCCAAACAAAGCATCTGTCATGAATGTGGCCCTGTGGATTGCAGCTTGCAAAACGCAGTACCAAGACTCAGCAGTGACCAGATGCAGTACAAAATTCATTGCATGCCCAAGCACTGCACATGCTGTGGATTGCCTGCAATGATGTGGTCAAGATCCGAGCAGCTTCTGTCCTCACGCTTGGATTCAGACACATAGCTGTCTCTGCAAGGTGACAAAGCTTGATTCACCTCAGGCGAGTGGCATTGCTTCCTTGACTCAATGGGGCAACTGGCAGGCCCCGCACCTCAGCTCCCAATTGCACACTGCTTCCTGACACCTGCATCACCATGGTCTGATCCAATAAACCGCTTGCAGCCAGGTGTGTAGCCAGCTATCACTGATGTGACCGTGCAGGTGAACAGCAAGATCACCAAGACAGGGTTGGAGTTCTATTTGGCTATTCTGAACACAGAACAGACTTGCACAACAACCATGAACATTGACAACATAGCAATCAAGGAGTGGCTGCTTTGACTGCAACAGAAATCTGCATGCAATGTGCTGTGCTTGCACATGAGTAGGGCAGAACAGCTGAAGTCTGCAAAGGTCAATCAGCATATTGATGGACATTGCAGGGCTTTAATGATGATACTTGTTGACAAGCTTATGGCCTGATGTGAGATACCAGCAGTTTACCTGTACATGCAGATCCCCTGTTCGTGTAATGGTCAAGGTGAGCGTTGAGGAGATGCCTTTCATCTTTTCTGCAATTGCCTGCATGCTACTTTGGTCAGAAAGGCTCCATGCCTGTACAACATTTTGCATGCCCATCCAACAGGGCTTGCCTGTAGTCTGAGGATCTCCCCTTGCAGGTCGACGTAGAACAAGCAGAGCTGTGTCACTTCTTTGACGCTGTTTAACTCGTCAATCTCTGCAAGCAGATAGCAATACATGTCAATGATCGAAGGCTTGTGCAACACAACATGTAAATATATGTGTCTGTCTTGCCAGAAACGCATGCAGTGCCACGTGTATCCTCTGACCTTTGAATTACAAACTGGGTGGGAGGAAAAGGCTTACGAGCAGCAGTGTAGGGCTTGCTGACAGGCAGATCTTGGGTCATGTTTAAGTTGTGACCTTTGCTTGCAAAGGTAAGGTATGGCCGAGATACCCATTGGGAGGATGGACCACCTGACATGGTGCGCATTGCAAGCTTGACCTCAAGGCTGTCTGCTGCATTGTTGCCAGCTGCTTTGAGAACACGCAGCAACAGGGGCACTTCAAACACAAAGGCAATCAAGTTGTGGTTTTTGCTGATTGTTTTGTAAGTCTCAGGCTCAAACAGAACTCCCTGAAGACGGTGAAACATCTGTGTTGCTTGTACATGGCAGGAGAAAGCAGACTTTGATGTGCAGCAAGCAGCTTACCGCAGCCCAACGGGCAGTGATTTGCATGCCATCTGTGTCTTGGCTTGTTTGTACCAGGTGCAGGTCCTCTGGACCCAGCAACAGCTGGCAGGTTTTACCAAACTTCTCGAGGGTTGGCAATAGACCTGGAAAAAATTGTACTTTGAAGCACCCAACGCAAAGCAGAGGACAGCAACATCAGAGGCAGCGTTACTTTTCTCTAAAGCTCGGACCCCCCGGTCTGAGAAAGTCCCTCTGAACTTCATACAAAAGCTTGAGCAACTTCTGGTGGGAGCTCGTACATGAGATGAGACAGTATCAGTTCACGATGCGACTTGAACAGTCTTCGATCGTAGATTGATCAATGGGGCTCAACCTGTCAGCGAAAACGATGGCTTCGAAGAGACGCAGCTGCGAGGATTGCAGTGCGCAAACACTTAGGAATGTGTTGGTTTGATGCACCAGAGTTTGCATGGTCCTGCGTGAGGTGAGCTCAAGGTATAGGCAGGTCTGGCGCCACGGACGCACAGATTATTGCATGCTATTATAGTACTTCGCTGCACTTCCTGCTACAGGCACAAATTGCACAGCATTTACCACTGTACTGATGTGCCATGCAGGGCATTGTTGCTTCCATTTTCAATAACCCGACTAGAACCTATATGCTGTGTATCGAGCAGTCCTATACTTCCGCCTAAGCAGTGATGCATCATATTGCTGCCTTTTGTCTGTGTCAGACAAAGTGGAGTTTGCTTCTGAGATGAGCTTGAACACAATGCTTGCGCAAGATTTCTGAGCATCAGTGGTGGCCTTGTCTGGGTGATACTTGAGTGCCAGCTGCCTGCATGAGAGACACAACCCTTCAGCCAATTATTCATCCTAAAGGACCTTCCCGGAAAAACAGGTCTGGCGTCACTGCACAGCAGCTTTGCACAGTGTCCAGCACCACACCTGTAGGAAGCTTTGACTTCAGTCGGCAAGGCTGTCTGCTGCAGTCCCAACACCCTGTAATGATTGACAGCTCCATTTGCCTTGGCTTTGCGCTGAACTTCCATGAGCTCAGCGCTCACATTGCCCCCGCCCTTTTGAGACAGGAGCAGAAGATCCTGCAACAATGCGCCTTACTCTGTGCCTCTGAATTCAACAGCCAAGCGAATTCAACAGCCAAATCATGCACAAGGCACCATTCTGTTGGCTTATAAACTGGTGAAATAGGCAGCACTCCAGGCACAGATGCCAAATCATCCCCATCTACTCCTGTGAGTTGGACTGCACAGTGGCATTGCCTTGTGCAGAGCAGAACAGTCAGCATTGTAACCTGAGCAGCATTTGTGTGGTCGCCGATGGCCACATATGCATCTGCTCTGCGCTGTAGGACTCTGACATAGGATGCATCCAGAGCTGATGCCGTGAAGCAGTCAGCAATGGCATCTATGTACTTGCTCATAGCATGGTACGCCGCTGCTCTGTTGCAATACAGTACTGCGTTGAAGGCTTGGTCTTCCACCTTCACCTCAACAGCCTTGCTGTATTCATCAGCTGCCTGCTGGTGCCTCTGCTGTTGGAAAAACGCATTACCAGCCTGTGAAACCCCAAAGAGAACCATCTCAGACAAAATTTGAAGCTGACTACGCCTTGCTTTGATGTGCGATGATAGGAAGTATTCTTACAACAAGCTTTGAACCAAAGACTGAGCCAGCATGAGGGCATGGAGCATAGAGCGTGCAGAGTCAAATGAGCCAGCAGCAGCAATTCTGCAATTTACCTGCTTATATGCATCCGCCTTCTGACGATCGTCAGCTTTGCGACTCCTCTCTTCCACCTCTGTTTGCTGCTGTCTTAGCGCAGCATTCTCCTGCACATAAAATTCATGATCATGTCAAAGTTGTAAGGTGTCAAGGAGCTTTTGAAGCCTGCCATGCAGAGTTATACCCTCCTCACTGCAACCTTGCTTCGCTACTTTTGCTGGAAGCTTGCCTGACCAACAGCACCTGAAGCATGGCTGCAAAAGTCACAACACTGAATTAAGGACTGCTATATACTTTTCCATTGTGGACTGTTCACACCTCCTGCTGCCATCACAATCAGCAGGGCCAGGCAGGGACTAATCATCACTTCTGGAGAGCACAGTTTGCACCTGCTGCAGCCGCTCAGTCTGAGCCGCCATGGCCTTCAACCGCAGGGTCTTTGGTGTGTCCACACCCCCACTTGTATCTGAGCTTGTTGTTGCTCTTGGGCTTTGTGGCTGTCCAGCCCCACTACGCTGGGCTTCCCCCGTCCCTTGCCTAGGTGGCACATCGTCATCACCACCAGCAGCAGTAGCAGCAGCAGCAGGGCTGAGCTCTGCTTGCAAGCCTCTGGTCTGTAGTGAGGGCTCAGCACCTGCAGTGGCTGCCTGCCTGGCCTCAGCTTGTGAGCCTCTGTACAAGGCGCTGAAGCCATGGTGGTCCTCAGGTGCCTGGTTGGAGGATGAGGTGAAGTGATGTGCAGGGGCGTAAGCAGCCTTTGGGAAGGGTGTAGGGGCATGCTGCTGGAGACCTGGGGTGCCTAGCGAAGCTGAGGAGCCTTCTGCATATATGCCAGTTTGCTGGGAAGTGCTTGGGGCGTGGCTGCTGGGTGATGCTGAGTAGACCTTGCTCATTTCTACCTGAAACCTGCACAGCACACTGTTGCTATTCAGATTATAGTCTTGATGGACCTCTCTCTTGTGACGCAGATGTCAGACATGAGACGTTCTTGAGCAGGTGTTAGTGGCCTGCGCCTGTTCTTTTTATGTGCACAATGCACTAGTGTGACCCGGAATCCATTGGCTATGCATTCCTGTCAAGCCATGTATACAATTTCAAGGGGATGCTGAATTGAGCCACTTGGCTGTGCTGGCTTGCATGGGGTTGCAAGCAGTCAAAGCAAAGCAGGGCAGTACAAATGGCATTGTCAGAGTGCACAGACCTGAGGTTTCCCATCTCTCTGAGCAGCTCTTCTCGTTCTGTTTCCCACTCACGCTGCTGCTGCTTCAGGCCGCTGATCTCAGTATCTGAGCTAGACTGTGACATACTATCAGCATCACGCCTGAGATACTCTTCTTCATCTGCATCTAGGCTGCCACTATCCTGACCATGTGCTGTCTGTCTGAAGCCTGTGCCGAAGCTATTCTGATGATCTGTGCCATTAGACCTCAGCGGTGTCCCAAAATTGTGTGCCTGAAAGCTTGAAGTTGCAGCATCTGCTTGGTCTGCATCATGGTCAGCGTGGATGAAAGACTGCGAGCGATCATTGCTGTCTGTGCTGGCGCTGACGCTGCACACTGGGCTCGTGTGGGCCATTGCCCGACGCAAGGAGCTCTCAAAGCTGGCTGCATGGCAGACTGCCTCTAGCTCCTCCACACGCATCTGCACATAGACAGAAAGGCAGCGATTTTGGCAGACGGTGCAGCAAGCAATCCTTGTCTTAACACAGCCCTGCTCACTTCAGCAGCTGCTGCAGAGCTCTGCTGTCCACTACAGCATGCAGGACAACTTTGTGTTGGTAGGCAAACAGATAAGTATGGAGTTTGCAGTTTGTTCTGCTGGGCTTTGCTATGTGTGCAGCATTGTCGGCTGTTTAGACTTGCAGACTGGTTGAACCAAGGTTAGAAATAGGTTGTCTGCTGCATTTGGCCATCATTCTAACGGACTATACCAAACAGATACCAAACAGGAAAGATTGCTGTACCTGCCACTGCAGGCGCTCTTCTCTGATGTTGTCTTGCAGATGCCTGAGCTCCTGTTTCTTCTCCACATAGGCACTGACCAGACGCGCGTTCTGCTGTGCCATATCGCTCAGAGCCTCTCTGGCACTGCGGCGTGCAGCCAGCATCTCCCGACACACCTCTTGAGCTTGCTGCAGCTCATCCCTGGCATTGGCTGCTGCTGCCTTGTGCTGCTTCACCTCTTCGTGCAAAGCACGCTCCCTGCACCCAAGTCATATGTACTCAACCGTTAAGCCTAAGTATACATGACAGCACAGAGTATAGTCTGTGCTGCTGTGGGCTGCTTCTCTTCTGCAAGCATATGTGCTGAATGGTTTTGCTATAATTCACATGTTACATTGAGTGACTTCTTTCTTGAACTGATGTCGTGTTCCTAAGCACAGCTGCTGATGGCTTGAACTACTTGGATTTTAACAGACCTGCACTGCAGGGATCAGGAGAAAAACAACCACAAATCGTTGCTGGGTCGTGCTGCACTTTCTCTGCAAGGAAGCTTGCTGCATTGCTGATGCTTACAACAGCAGAAACATGGTGCTTGATGCATCATGAGCAACACCATAGCTAAGATTGCCTCCTGCTGCTCATTATGTGCAAGGGCAAAACGCATCAGGCTGAAGGTGTTTGGCTGAGTGAAGTGGATGTAGACACACCTTGTGGCTGTCTGCTGCAGCTGATCTGACAAAGCAGCATTCCGTTGCTTGAGCTGCAAGGTTGTGCTGGGGGGAGTGCGCTCCCTTATGTCAGCCTTCACCTTGTGCAACTCTGCTGCAATGTCTTTGCAGTGATTACCAACTCGCTGCAAGTCTATTGCTACCTCACCTGCAGCAAGTCATCTTGGTGCTGACCGCTACCATGGTCAAACATGCTGCATAGAGTCGGCATCAGGAAAACAGCCATGAACATTGATTTGTTGGCGTTCAGCTTGAGCAGTTGTTTCACATCTTCGGATAGCAGCATCTCACTGTCAGATGCTACTCATGCATAGACAGGCACGTGGCAAGCACACAGCAAACACGCATCACGAATTCATCTGCACAAATAAGGTCAACGATGACTGAGCTGCAATCTTTGGACTGTCAAGATGTCATTGCTGAAAGCTTGTCAGAGTAGCAATGCTTTTCAGTATTTGACATGCTGTTGTGTGAGGCCATGCATGTCAGCGCTCCTACCATGTCTGGCTAGAGCGTAGCGCAGCATTGCCTGCTGTGTATTTGCAGGTGGACTTGCGTCAGTTTGCGCAGTACTGCTCTTGACAGCATCTGCCACCAAAGAGCGCAGTGTTGCCTGCATCTGCCTGGCATCAATATCTGAAGCACCCTTGGCTGCAAAGGCATCAGCTGCTGCAACATCGGCTAGCACCTGCCAAAACAACTTCACCTCAGTCAAAGACTGAAAAACTTGCTACAGACTGGTTATGCAGGGCCACAGCTGGTCTGACAGGTGTCACCTGAAAAGATGGCATGCCTGCGGCATTGGGACTTTTGGCAAGAGCAGGACCAGGTGAGTTGGACTTCCATGGCTTCTGGCTTAGTAATGGCGTGAGGGGCTTGCTAGCGTGCTTCACAGTCTGCAGATATGCACAGCAGTGCCTTCAATGTGCATAGCATGTTGTCTAAATTGCTTATCAATGACGATTTCGCACAGCAGCAGTGTACAACTTGCTGAGCCTGACACAACACACCTTGACCTCCTTGTTCAAGTCTCTTTGGGCAAAAGGTTGCTGCCTAGCAGGAAACAATGCAGAGCTGGCAGCATGTAGAGGCTGGTAGATGTTCTCTGTACTCTGCTGAGTAGCAGCGAAGGAGCTTGTGTGAACGCTGTTTCGCACAGCAGAAAGTTTTGAAGTGCCAGCTGCAGCTGCTGGGGCTGATTTTCGCCTTTGGATGTCTTGCAGCGAAGCTCGTATGTCTGCCAGCCTCTGCACGTCTACTTCCACCGACCTGCCAGGGGCCATCTGCTGAGACATGCCTTGGCTCACTACCTCAGCAGGACTGGGTGGTTGCTGACTGGTCATGCTAACACTTCGATCCTTTGATTGGGGCAGTTGCTCCTAGATCTATTACAGTGTCCAACAAGTCTCCCGAAGCGCCCGATTTTCATGGCAAAATGGGGATGATCAACAACTCTGGATCACTGTTTTCTGCTATGTAGGCCGGAGTACTCACAAGAAGTAGACACAACCGATTACCTCATACGGACAGAACTTGAGCATAGAAAGTCAACGTCCCGTCTTATGTAACAGGTATCCAGGCAGGTCTATCCGAGTCTAAATAGCCAAACTGAGCTTGACATGCAGCTTGCTTGGCAAATTGCCATTAGTCACCCACGCAGCTCGCATAGCATGCAGTCAGCAGCTGATGCGTCCGGTATATTTGTTAGAGCGCGTCTAAGCCCGCGACGAGATTTCGTTAGATGATTTGTGCTTTCATGCCAGCCCTAAGTCAGCAACACGGCGGCTTGGTCATTTCCAGGTGACATCTTTTTCTGCTACCAAGTGGCACTCTCACGGCTGTTTGACGCACATGATCACCCTGAGGGACACAGCAAACACGCAAACGCATGATATGTCATCGGGGTCATCAAAAGCTCTTCAGCCAATTTGAAGACGACGACTGGTCTGTTATGCAACCCTGGGTGCTGCAGGCTACAACTGCAACCGCTCCTGCCTTTGGCAGCACCTCCGGCAGCCTTGAACCATGGCCAAGGACGCCGACCGCCATCTCACGGCTGCCGGCCTAAGCATCGGACATACCAACTGCACCCCAGAGCCCAGGTTGGAGCACAAGCTGCAGCAACAGAAGTTGATGTGGCAGTCATAGGAGGTGGCATTATTGGGCTGTGTGTGGCTCTGGAGCTCTTGAGTCATGCCTCTCATTTATCGGTTGCCCTGATAGAGCGGCAGGTTCCCTGCTCAGGAGCTACTGGCGCAGGTGCTACCATATACTGCTTTGTATGTGGGCCTGCTAGCCTGCGGACGTGCTGTCATTCCTTTGTCCTGCATCCTCTATGCTTGTTGGCCTTTTGGCAGGCTGCTTGTGTGTTGCACGCACAGCCAGAAGCATCACCTCATGCATCAGATGCACCTTCCACACATGAAAGCACCCATCTTGTTAACAGTGCAGAGTTATTGCTACATCTCCTTGCTAATGCAGGTCAGGGCTACATCTGGCTGGCTCACAGGCAACCAAACTCACCAGGATGGGCAATTGCCCAGCGCAGCAAACAGCTATGGGAAAACATGATAGATGCAACAGAAACGCCTTCCAAGAATGGACATCGCAGCAAGAAGCTTGGTAGGAAGGCCGACATTGAATGGCAGGTGACCCCAATGCATTGCAGCATATGGCTCTGTACTATGCAGCTTTGTTGCCCGCTTGCATTCAGAGCAGCTACACAGGTGTTGTTGTCTTGTCTCTCACAAGAGTAGTCTATCAATTGATCATGCGAAGAAGTCTCAAATTTTTCAAGACAAAGCTTTGCAATTACACTTTGGAATGCTGTTTCTGCTGAACTGCTATGGTGATTGCCCTGCTGACTGCTATGGTGATCGCCCTGATGCCTGCCATGATGATTTCCCTCTACACAAACTGTGTGTACAAGCCAGCCTTGGGACGTCTCATGCCAAGAAGACTTTCCCCACTGTCGGCTTTTGTCCACAACTGAGCGCCAATCCTGATCAACATTCTGCGTCCATTTAGACAATCACGAATGTCCAGCATGCACTGACGTGCTGAAAGAAGCTATGCCTTGCAGGAAAATGGGAGCATGCTGTTGGCTCTGACTGCTCAAGAAGGGCAAGACCTTCAAGATAGAGCTGCAATGCTTCAGCAGAATGGCATCAGAGCTGCATACCACAGCCAAGCTGCAGTGACGCAACTTGAGCCAGCGCTGCAGCTTCCACACTCTGGAGGAGCACTGCTTGTTGAGTCTGATGCCCAGCTAGTAAGACACCCTCACACCATCATCAATGCAAAGTTAGGCTAATCAAAGCATCACTTGCCGACACCCCTCTGTCATTCAAACGTGGCCTTGATGCTACTGTGATGCTATCTTGGTGTTGTAGTGTATGCTCACTCTCTCTTCTGGCCACATGGTCTATACTGCTTCATGCTAGATGCTGCAACCATGCCTGTCCATGGGCGCTCTACTTTTCTTGATGCCACACAATCTGCCTGATCCAAAACACCTGATACATTCACCAGGCATTGCTCAGAGTATAGCAACAAAGCATTACTTTTCAGTAGACAGTGATGTTTCCACATTCCCGTGGAATGCTACCTCAACTTCCCTGTGCTGCTTGCGTGAACAACAAACCCTGCCCAACCCTCTTCCCCTCCTGCTCCCTCTTTCCCAAAACCTGTGCTGTTTCATACAATACATGGTGCCCATGTGCATCCTATGCAAGTTCTCTGTTTGGCTTAAGTGTCAACACTGTCCTGGTGCTAGAGTGGCCGGCGAGCTGCAGAGGTGCTGCTGGCCAGGTGTCATGAGGCTGCTGGTCCCTCAGGCCGCTTCCAGGCTTACATGAACGAGCCAGTACAAGATGTGCAATTATCCCCCCAGACAGGCGCTGTCACTGCAATCTCCACCGCATCTAGACAGTAAGTATGCTAGACACTACTGCTGCTGCAGCCCCTGGCCTCCCTGTATGCTGGGTTTGCATGTCAGACTCTGAAGCTATGGTCTTCATCTTCACAAGCAAAACACAAGCCAAGTTGTGAAGTTGAATGCATGAAACAGTGCAGAGTGAGCGCATCACGAGCAGGCTTTGAATGGCAGCGGAATTGTTCCACCTAGAAGAACTCAGACCGCATATAGACAGGACAGCAAGATAGGCACCTGTCCTCACAGCATGCCCACAGGGTGTGAAATACACATATGCTGCTGACTGCTGCTACTTGATGGGCACTCCATCATGCTTGCCAACATGCAAAAAGTGCTGTGTTGCTGGCCCTTCAGGCTTGTCACACGCAAAGGAGTGGTCCTAGCAGCAGGAGCCTGGTCAGGGCATCTGCTGAGCACTGCTACTGGTGATGACAAGTGGCGAGAGGTGTTCAAGCCACGCAGGGGCCACCTGCTTGAGCTGCAGTTGCCTGCAGGCATGCCACCCCTGCGCCATGGCCTGATGGAGATGGGGTACACCCAGGTCACATACACCTGCTTTCCTGGGCTGACTTGGTGGCTTTGTGCACATACTGGCTGTGCTGCATGACACAGTGAATACACATGGACCTGAGTTGCAGCACAGTTTGCTTGCTACATAGTATGTCAGTGCTGCTCTTGTTTGTTTCAGCATTCTTCAAAAAAGGTTTTCGTGATGTTCTGAGTGACCTGGTTTGGTATGTTGACAGATAATCAATGCCTCCTGTTGATTATGTCCACTTGTGAAAAGACACTTGTGGTCATGGCTTTGTGACAGTGACTGTGACTGCAGCATCTGCACAAGTCTGGCCCTCTTGAAGACACAGGGGCTGACATAGCTTTCACAGCCACACCCAGCGCATCAGGAACCTGCCTAGTTGGAAGTGCGCGGGAGTTTAGCGGCTGGGACGTGAACCCATCGCATAGCATTCAAGAGGCTATCATGCAAAGGGCTGCACACTTCTTGCCGGGCCTTAGCAATTATGGCAGTGCCAGTGGAGGGGTGAGGGTGGGGCTGAGGCCCTATGCCCTTGGTGGGTTGCCTTTCATAGGCCCCGTTGCTGAGGTTCCAGGGCTGTTTCTGGCAGCTGGGCATGAGGGTGCAGGGCTGACTATGGCGCCAGGCACAGCTGAGCTGGTTGTGCAGCATCTCATGCAAGAGCACACAAGTCTGAGCAACAACATGTTGATGCCTTCAGTCCTGCATGTAGGATGCATGCAGCCCTTGCTGGGGTGACTTAGCTCTCTGCATGTACTCATGTCCTTCACAGACAGCTTGACAATTACAGCTGGAGTCAGGCTTGAGCCTTCCTTGAGCTGTCTGTTCGTGCATTGCTCACATGTCACTTGATGCTTTCAGCAAGCTTTGTGCTTGCCGCTACCTAACTTGTATAAATAAATATGAATAACAATTAGTACGCTTTCCAGCTCATAATGAGCTAGGTACGTGTGGGACAAGTCTTGTCTCTGTTGTGTACAGCTGCATGTTAAAAAAATGCACGTGCAATGCCAAGGATGTTACACTTCATGATAGCACTATATATTGCATCGCAAGAAACAAGCAGGATGATTCAGCGGTCCTCAGTTGATATTGTCACCTATTTGCACCCAGAGTCGCTCGTGAGCAAAATATACTAAGAATTTGAGCACAAACTCAAGGCCTCCAAAGCTTGCTCCAGCTGCAAACAACAGATGCATGACTAGCTGCTGTCAAGTGCTGTATCACAAGAGATATCTGAGATCTCTTGTCAGCGTGGTCCAAAGCAGCTGACAGGAATGACTTTGTTTGCTGCTGTTGTGTGAAATATTGGCAAGCAAAGCAGACAGATCAAAATGGATCAATGAACTGCATGCGTGTCGTGTCTACCTGAACAGTGTCATGAAACACAACCAGAATGATGGAGACTGTCAAGGCTGTGGAGAAAACCCGCCACACCAATCCCTTGAGCACGCTACGCAGGAGGGAGTCCTGCAGCAACATGCGTGTTTGTTGTTCGTTCAATGTTTGTTTGAAGCACTGAGGCCCCTAAAGTTGCATGCCTAGACATGTTTGACCTGTTGTACACCCCCGCTGAACTCAACTGCTTTGAGTCCCTTGTTGGAGTCTAAATTGACATTCACTGTCACCTGGACACCTGCAGCGTAGCCACCCTGCAAGAATTTGGTGCTTTGCTGTTCTGTCCTGCCAGGAACACGTCACACCATGTCACCTTGAAGCCAGCAAGATATGCTTGCTGTGATGTGCCAGCATATTGTTCAGGAACAACAGGAGCCCTGGGTTCAGTTGTGCTTTGCTGTTCTGCTGCCCTGCTGGCAGAGGCTCTGTTGCCTGCATGAGCAACATCACTGGGCGGACCTTGATATGTGCAGACCGAGTCTTTGCTGACCAAACTCAAAATTACCTGGCCTGCGTGGTGTGTACTGACCACGCTTGGGCAGTTGTGCTCCACTGAAGGTGGTACAGCCTGCTCTGCACCTCGATGCGCACGTCAGGCTGTGCATAAGCGCTTGTGCTAAGAGTACCGCGAACACATGTTCACAGCCAACGTGACATCTCAGCAAAGCAGAGTTTGTTGTCGACTGATCAGCGGTGATTTGTTTTTAGAGGGTTGCAACTGCGACAGAGTGGCGTATCCAGTGCTGCTATGAGATACTGAGCATCTTCAGGGGGAGGGTGCAGCCGATCTGCGACCTCGACGCAACGTCAAGCTGCGTACAGTATGCGCATGCTGGTTAGGTCACAAGCACAAGCTGTGGTCAATGGTCAAACGGGTGTATGAATCTACAAAATCGCTGCGCTGGGCTGGTCGCTTTTGTCACCTAGCTAGAACGGCAAGCTTGCAGCGGAGCTCGAGCTGTCTACGTCTTTGTGTTCCCTCTGCCCTGCTGTGACCATGAACGAGTCGGACACCTGACCGACATGCTGGCTACTTTTGACGTTGATCGCTGGCTACAACAACAACGCCCTGCAGAGCTGCATGTTTCACAGCCCTACCAGACTGGATGTTGGTCCAAGCTTTCAGCACGACATGGAGGCGGTGTGCAACACGGCGACAACTCAGGTACCTTGACCTGGTCTCTGCACACCTCGAACGACGTTTGTTGGCGCAAAGCCTTGGCAATTTAAATGTCACATGATGTTCAGTAGACACCATTTGTTATTGTGCAGGTCTGCACCCTTTTTGTCTCCCAGATTTGCCAGCAGACCTTGGCCTAGGCTATCCTGAGCAATACATCAAGAAGGCAGATGGTGCAGCTGTAGGTGTTGAGCCTGTGGCAGAGGCTGTCATAAGGGTGAGCCTAATATTCTACACAAAGCAACAGCATCCTGGAGCAGGCAGTATATGCTTGTGATTTTGTGCCTATAACAGTCTTAACAGCCAATTCTATGCGTAGGCACGCATGCAAGAGCAGTGTGATGTTTGCACCTTTCGCAACAACCTGAACAAAATCTTTGGTACACCACTCGAGCTCAAAAGCTCATGGACAGTGGATGCATGCAGAATTGGTCCAATCATGTACCTGGACATCCATCAACTTCCTCAAACAACATACCCCGACGCAGATCTCTTCCAGTATTATGGCTACAAGTACGCATTCTCCAATGGCCCTTTGCACCATATACACATGTTACATGCTCGAGATACTGGCCACACTTTACAGCTGACACACACTATGCTGCTGTCACAAATTTCTCTTGTACAAGCAGGTGACTGCAACATTGTACACTGTAATCCTGCGCTGGCAATACTTTTTGTCTGACAATATGCAGATTTGAAGCTCTGAGCACACAGCAATCTGAGGTTGATGCAACCAGCGAGTACGCTGCCTTGGTCCGCCTGAGAGTAGACAAGCTGCGTATCTTGCTGGCTGCTGAGATCGACTGCTTCGATCTAAAGAAATGTCAAGCAGGGGCCAAGCCTGACCTTGCATCATACCTAGAGCTGAAGACATACCAGTAGGCTTGCTGCTGCTGAGAATAGTCAGGAGCACCCATGCTGGAACTTGCCGGAACTGAATTTGCTCATGCAGGCTGCCTACAAATCAGTGGAAAGCAAACAACATCAAGAAGTTCAAGTACCCCAAGTAGGCACAATTTGGCTTGTATTGACTGGACTTACCCTTTTAGCATGTAACATCTTCCCACTCTGTTTTGTTATTACATGCTGTACATCTGTGAGGCACAAGCCAAAGATTTGTCCAGTAAATGGTCATGCAAAATATGACCTGTAAAGTATGATGTTGCTGTTGCTGTTGACAGCTTACATGAACAGTTGTTGGATGCAAACATGTGTCAACTCCATCCAACTGCTGTAAGCGCACCTGGCTGAGTGAAGGTGCTGCAAATGATGATGAGGATGATGATGCAGGTGGTGGTTACAAAGCTGGCTGGCTGGTGTCCCTGCAGTTATGGCTGGGGCCAGAGACAAGCAGGTAGGCTTCCTTCTGCAGTTGTTCTCCATGGTAGCTTTTCATACTAGCGTCATCAATCAAGCTGAAGAACAAATATGTCTGTGTCTCGTACATTTGCAGCTGTGATGATGCTGCTCATACTGCAAAGAAGTCTGCAACCGCACCGGGCATTTATGGTAAAAAGCACATGGAGCTATGTGCAAGAGTTGTGAGTGTAGGCTAGCTTGTCAAGAGGAGTTGATCTGTGTGTGAATTTCTGCCAGCTTGCTAATCCAGGGCATACTCCAGAGCATTGAGGTGCTGCCAACACGACAGCTACCTCACATGGCAGCAAACACCAATGCAGGCTTTGACACCTGGCAGCAAATCCATTTTGGGAATGACGTGCTGACATGGATGCAGCAACTGACAGGTCTGCAGGCACCTTTGTCAACATGATGATTGGTGCTTGTTCTGTCACATGCTGCATGCCTTGACGCATGGTTTGCATCCCCATGGTTTGCATCAGTCACACGAACGACCTGGGCATGTGCATGCTCTGCTCAACAGCATTTGTGATGTACAGGTGTGCACAAGGAGCAGCATCTCAGATTCAGTTATCAAGAGGACCAGAGAGGTCACAGCATTCAATGTTCAGTGCTTGAAGACGGCCTGCTTCCAAGCCGACTAAAGACATGTTTGCAGCAGTTTGCCCAGCAATGATGCACAACATGTACATTGTACTGATGCTGACGAGAAGACGTTCCAGCACCATACATCACTGTAATTGATCGATGCTCGCGAGGCATATGCATTATCACCAGCTTTTCAACAAGGAAGTTCAACACACATCACAAGTGAAGTAGCAAAGCGTTTGGTAGCAGTTTCCCTAACATTAGGCTCACCGACAATGCCCTGTAATTTACAGATAAACATGCTAAAGAACTGCAAAAACTGCCTACACTGTTCAGAAGCAGCTATCTAGCTGTGAAGGCGTTGGAGTATCTGTGAACTGTGCTGCACTACAAGCTCAAGCTGCAGTAAAGGCGACTCTAGCAGGGCACAAACAACAAATGCCCTCAAATATGCCTACGTTCCAACTGTGAGGAAAACAACCTCTGGCTATTGGCAGATGGGATGAGCAGCTGAATAGCAGAGCGCATGGTCAGGTTGGGGACCATGTCCTTATGCTGCAATGGCGCTTTGGTTATTGGCGATGTCTCATTGCGTTCCAACCATTTCGTTATAGCAGCCCGCTCGTATGTGTATCCATCTGAGATCAAGACAACTGGATCGCTCATGAGATCCTTAGTGATGGGACAGCACAGGCCAGAGGCTTCAGCTACCCTTCTGATCTCGGTCGCTTGAGACAGAGAGGGCTGTCTGGCAATGCCATGGCCGCTGAACTCACCAGCCCTTCTCAGTGGGCTGTTCCGGGACGGACTGGCCCACATGTGGGGTCTCTGTTCTGCGCTGGTACCCTGAGAATCTGAGTTTCCTTCACCAACAGCCCAAATGTCGTTGGCTATTGAGCTGGGCAAGGAGACCCCCTGACCCATGTTCTGCCCAGATGAACCCATAGCAGAGTAGGGTGCTTGTGCCTGTGCCTGTGCCTGCTGCCCGCCAGCTTGTGGCATTGCAGATGCCGGCTGAGCATGTGAGCCTGGGGGTCGAGAGTGACCAGCAGTGTTCATCTGAACGCTCAAGATGCCAGCGCTAGGCCGTACACTACTGCCTGTCTGCCCTGCCCTGGTTTCGTTCTGCCCTGGCCTGCCTGGAGGGGAGGCCACCACAAAGCCTGAGGTGGAAGCCCTGTTGCCACTCTGCTGCGGCTGTTGCACCGCCTGGCTAGCACGCTGCGTGCCACTGTCAAAGCTGTCGCCTCGGCTTGATGCAGCATGCGTTTGGCGTGCTGCCGCATGTGTGGGTGGGGGCAGCATCTGAGCTGTGCCATGCTGCGGCCAGGCATTCTGGTTTGCCAGGTTGCCTGCTGAGGCTGTTCTGGAGAAGCCTGGGGCAGAGCCAGGGGCCGCAGCCCCTGCAGGAGCATGGAAGCTCCAGTCTACATTTGGGATGTGAAGGTGGGTAGCTGGGTGAGGGGTGCACACAGGGGGCAGTGGCATATCCCAGGGGTACTGAGCACCCCCCCTGGACACACCAGTAGGCTTGTGCACATAGCCTTGCTGCTGCTGCTGCTGTTGAGCTGAGAATTGAGGCACACTGACATGGGCGTCTGCCCCAGGCAAGCTTACCTGCGCCTGCTGAAGCTGCTGCGAGTGCTGCTGCTGCAGCTGCTTTGGTTGTTGCTGCCTGCCTTGTTGCTGTGCTTGCTGCTGCTGCTTTCGTGACTGCACCTGGTTTGCAACAGGCACAGCAGCAGCTGGCTTGGAGGGTTGATCGGCAGCACGAGGCAGACTGACAGCAACACCATTGGGCTGAGCAGCAGATGAAGGCTCAGCAGAGTCCCTGAGATTGAGCGCAGCAGTGTTCTGAACCAGGCCAGAGACAGCAGCGCTGTAGTTGGTGGCGGGTCGAGCTGAGCCTCGGCTGGCAGCTGCGGTGCGGGTGGGTGGGGGGTTGGCTGGAGGGGGTGCTGGGCGGGTGCCAGGCTGTGCAGCCGGTGTGTGCCGTTGCTGCTGCTGGCTCAGTTGTTGCGGCTGCTGCTGTGCTGATGGAAGCGCTTCAGATTGGGCTGCAGCATCTGACCCCCGAGCAGTGTCTTGAAGAATGGGTGCAGGGTGATGACTGGGGCCGTTCCTAGTAAAGCCCTGAGCAGCAGCTGAGGCGGCAGGTGCTGTTCTGGTTCTGACATCAGCTTGTCGCTGTTGCTGTTTGGACTGCTCGCCCTGCTCCCCAGATTTGGTCTGGCCTGCTCCATGTTCATTGCTGCCCTTTCGCTTGGCAGGCTTCTGCTTGTCAGGCACGGCATGTGACACTGAAGTGGGGGCAATCTGCTTGACCATGCCTTCAGGCTCACCAGCCTTGGCAGCAGCAGCACTGTCTGCTTTGCCAGGCTGTTTGGCAGCTGCATCAGCTGCCGATGCAGCTGCCTGAGGCTTTCTGATGGGCTGCTGTGCTTGAGCAGCAGCTGTGCTTCCTAAGGCCTTAGGACTGAGGGCAGGTGCGGGGGCATCTGGTTGTTGCCCCCTGTTGCGCCTCCTGCTGAGTTTGGGAGGCTCAGCCACATCATCTGAAGCCCCTGAAACACAGAGTAGCAGTCAAGCAGCTGTACTTGATTGCAAAAGGGAAAGCAAACAGAAAGGCAGGGGCAAATGCACTGAGCAGTGGCAGAAAGCACGCGGCGTCGGAACAAGAATTTTGTGCCTGATTGGGCTGTACGGCGTTCTTCTGAGTATTATTGATGTCTGACGTCATGGTCATGTATTGTGTCACACTGATTCCATGCATTCCAGACATTGCTGATGTATGTTGGCAATGCACAAGCTGAACAGGCAGCCTATTGCACACCCTTTCAACACCACAGGTGTGTTACGGCCTAAGCTGTATGTTGGCATAGACTATAAAGCTCACCTGCTGCACCATTGCTGGCAAGGCGCTCTAGCTGAAGGGGCGGCACACTGTGAGGAGCATCACCCTCTGCAGGGCCATCACTGCTGGACTGGGCACCAGCCGCAATCTCACCACTGTCATCTGCAGCAGCTTCTGCTGCAAGTAAGGCTTTGTTGCGGTGCTTGCCACCACGCCTCCTCTTGGGAGCAGCCTTTGCTGCTGGCGTGCCTGCACCACCAATCACTCATCAGCTGCTTTTACACGACATGTATAGTTGGTACTATCACTTCCCTCCATCTGGCTCACATCCAATACTATACTTACCAGAACAGAGCAGTGTGCAATGCGCACACAGACCAGTCTGAGCACCTGAGTGATGATTGAGCCATTCTGAGTCAGGTTTAGCAGCTCTGTGCACGCGCTCAAAACAAGGGTTTGAGTCTGCTGACCATAACTGCACAGCCATGCCATGCAGCAATGACACATAGCACATTGGCCACTCACCGTCAGCAGTGGCAGCAGCAGCTGCAGCAGCAGCAGGTCCAGCAGCAGCAGCATATGTTGCCTCTTGTGGGTGTGGGCCCACATGCTCTGCGCTGCCTTGTGGGCTGGCTGCCTGTGCGGCTGCCTCATCGCTGGACTCACCAGCCTCGCCAGGCTCAGCCTCAGACGTGTCAGCCCTCACGGCATCAAGCTCAGGGTCGGGGTCAGGGTCTGCCTCGCTCTCCGGCTTCTTCTTCTTCTTGCGCTCCTTCTTCTTGATCTTCTTGCGTTCCTGCATCTCCTGTAGAGGCCACACATGTGTGAGCTGGAGAATGCTGCAAGTCCCAGCATGGTTGACAAGAAGCTGCTGTAGGGTGTTTTGCTACCAATAGCTGTGAGTCAGATGATAGCATTGCTGGCATGCTGACGGTCATGTCAGGACTCAATGCTATTTAGGACTGTACATACCTGCCCCTACAGAAAGAAAAGTAGATGCTGAAATAATGAAGGGGCTGTGCGTGCCGCGACATCTTTGTAGTATCGTTACAGCAACGCCAATTTGCAAGGTACCATAAGGCTATGTACCAAGAAAGCACTGATCACCCCAAAAAGTATGCAGATGGCAGCTGATGATGATACTGCTGGTGATTTGTCACTGGCTACTTACTGCTTGCTTACACAAAGCACAGTGTGAGATACTGCGTGACAGACAGACTGACCTTGGCAGCGTCTTCTTCTTGCAGCAGACGAGCCATGTTGGCCTCGGCTGCCTTCTCAGCAGCAGCACGCTCCTCAGCTGTGGGGGGGCCATCGGTGAGGGCACCAGCTGCAGGGGCTGCTCCCTTGCCCCTCTGCCTCTCCCTGTTCTCTGCCAACCTCAGCCTGCCCTCAATGTAGCTAGGCCTGCACATGTCAGCAGCCTTCATCAGCAGAAAGGGAAAACCACAACGTGGTAGACACCACTCTTCCTTTGATAAGGAGTGGTGTAGCATTGGGGACTTTGGCAGAGCTGGTTACTACTTGTGTAAGTCAAGCGAGACGCAGATTCAAGGCCTGTAGCGTTAGCTGTTCTTGAGGCATCTTCTTGTGCTCAAATGTAGCAACAGCTGTGCTGCAGTCTCTGATGTGAGCGTACAGACAGGAAGCAGGAATCCGGCCAACAGGCAAAGCAACATACAGTGACATGCAAGCTGGTCATGGCCAATGACAAGGGGCTGAAGGCAAGTAGATCAGTTTAGCCTAGTAATGGGTGCAAGGCAAGTATGCTCACTTGAAGGTGGACTTGCGACAGAGGGTCTTGATGACGTCACAGTCAGCTTTGTTACGCCAGGAGGCTCCATGCTGCACCAGCCGCAGCACCGCCTCAAAGTGGCCGTTGGCAGAAGCGGACTGCACTGCTGTCCAAGACTTGGAGTTGCGGATGTTGGGGTCTGCTGATGCCACCAGGAGCGCCTCGACAGCATCATTGTGACCTGCCACAACATTCATCCAAATTGAATGCAAGACCAATCCAACATTGCATCACCCTGCCAGCAAGCATGTGATAATGTCAGTGGAAATAATCAAAACGCGGGCTTAGCCAAACAGGCAGCAGGTGCATGCGATGCAAGTCAGCTCCCTCCAGACAGGCTGGTTGTGAGCATCACAAATGCAGTCGTTTCTTTAAATGTCAGGCTGCACAAACTTGGTGCAATCAGTATCAGATTTACAGCAGCAGTTGTGGCCTACTCCCAGCATTTTGGGCAGTCTGCTGTCAGGCAGGTGGGGCAACACTGCATAATGATGTGTATGAGTGCAGGCAATGCTCAAGCGCCAACCAGGCAAATCAAGACATGGCTCCTGCTGCCTCATCAAACAGAGTGCTCAGCCTTGATTGTCCGTACCACTGGAAAACCTCACCTACACGTAATGCTCTCAGGCAGCAAGTGGCATTACATCATCAAGCAGAGGCAGCAGGTGATGTGGATTTGACATGTTGAAAAACTGTTCAAGCTGAGTTCAGCTGGATGCTGATGAGCAGCATCTGGTCAGGTTGCAGTGTGAACAGGTTGCTTTTTACCTTTGGAGGCAGCAAGGTGCAAGGCAGTATTGCCGTTGGAGTTCTGCACATCACAGTCGCAGGAGGGGGCAGCTACCAGGGCCTCAACAGCCTTGGCATGTCCATTGGCCGCAGCATTGTGCAGCGCTGTGGATCCGTTCTGAGCCTGCAGTGAATAAACGCCGGTTTGCAAATGTACATGCAACAGGGACAAATTTACCTCATGCAATCAGCTTGAGTGTTATGTAACCCTGACATACTGAGACAAAGCACGACTTTGTGCAATGCAGTCAAAAATTTAGCGTCTCAACAAAGGTCATGTGGCCCTGTTCTCACGACTGATATGCTCATGTGGGTTACCCTATCCTACCACGTGGCAAGGGCAGGGCAAAAGCCCAAGCGTCAGCATCCAAAATCTGGTTCTGAGGCAAGGGCATGCATACACCCTAAACCCTGCATTTTGCGTCCTAAAATGGAGGCGCTTAGAGTGGGCGGGGGGAGTAAGGTGGATAGATGAGTGGGCATGAGTGCGTGTCACCATAAGGACTCAACAAACTTTGAATGACACGCGTTTGCTCATCTTATATGCAATGTGCAGGCGCATTCAGGCAAATTCAATTCAGTTCTCAACACATCAGTTCTCAACACAAAATACATCGTGCCACACACAAGAAAAGAAAGTGTCTGGCAAGCTTGCAGTGTGAGACTCATCTGTGGGCATGACCTGGTCAGAATGAGGGTTTTGTATCTACCACGTGAAATGAAACACTTAGAACATGCTGAGATTAGCAAGATTTGCATGAGGGTCAGATGCAGGCATGATGCCCAGCATACATGACTCATGTGGGCATCAGCAATGAGTCGAGAGAACAAAGACACAGCAGCAGTAGCAAGGTGTTGGTGTCAAAAGCCACATGACATACCTGCACATCCACGTCAGCACCAGCAGCTATGAGCCGCTGCACAACCTCAGCATGGCCGTTGCTAGCAGCACTGTGCAGCGCCGTAGATCCAGACGTTGTCACGGCATCCACTATGCTGCCGGCTTCTAACAGCACCTCCACACACTCTGTGTGACCGGCTGTGGCGGCATTGAACAGGGCATTTGCCCCGGTGAGAGCGCACTGGCCCACGCCTGCCCCAGCCTGAAGCAGCTGCTTTACAACTGCTGAGTGGCCACAGTTGGCGGCGTTGTGCAGGGCAGTCGAGCCATTGGAGGTTTTCAGGTCCACCTGCATCCCACCAAAAATTGGTAAAAGTGTCACATTTCACAAAGGGTTCTATTTTCATTGCAAAGAATAATACCATGAACTTTGGTCAGTGGGCTTGATGACATGTTTGTGGGGCCATCCTGTTGTTTGAAAGCAGTGCCGAGGTGGTGCTCTGTCCCTCTATCAAAGATCCTGCCTGACAAGCCCACATGACCAAGAATGGCATGTGATGCAGGAAACACAGAATTGGATTTCACAAATCAGTACATATCCGTATTGGCAGCACTGGACCGCACTGGTTCAAATTCAAGGTTACAGCACACAGGTCTGGGTGAAGCAAATGTATGGAGGCATACAGCAGGTAACGTTACGACGCAAGCACCGCCTTAACAAGTGGCAGTTGGTGGAATGGAAGACAGAAAAGATGGCTGACCTGAGCTGCTGAGGCCAGAAGCTTGTCCACAATGAGAGCATGGCCATTGGCTGCTGCCTCATGCAAGGCTGTCCAGCCATCATTGGTGGGAGCGTTCACCTGACACCCTCTCTTCAACAAGGCTGCCAGCATTCCAAGCTGCCCTGCAAGTTGTACGCCAGCCATTTCAATGATCAAGAGCACTACTTCAGTCGGGAGCAAGCTCAGTCCTTGGAGGCACATACTCTGAGGCGCAGACAAAGCAGACCAGGTCTGAACAGATTTGCTATGTACTACCAGATCATGTACAGTGCAGATAAGCAATGGTTGTGAGCAAAGGATCAAAGACAGCAGCAAACCAAAATCCAGGAAGCTGTTTCCAAGCTTGGGTCATGTGTGTTCTGACCACGAGCCTCTGCAAGTCAAGGTGGGCAGCAACATCACGCTTACCAGCAAAGCCTATTGATTTGTCCAGCAAACACAATAATGTATAGAGGACACGAGAGTAGAGCAGATGGGCAAAAGTGACAGTATGTAGAGGCCACAAGAGTAGAGCAGATAGGCAAAAAAGTGATTGTGTAGAGGACATGAGAGTAGAGCAGAGGGAGCAACAGGAGAACATGGCAGGCAGTGCAGCTTGCCTTTGGAGGCAGCCCAATGAAGGGCGGTGAGCCCATCAACATCCTTGGCTGAGGGGTCACAGGCAGGCAGAGGCAGCAGCTGGCGCACAAGGTCAGAGTTGCCAGCCTGCACTGCCAGGTGGAGCGCTGTGTAGCCTTTCTCCTCCTTGGTCCCGGCGCTGTCCAGCAGCTTAGCCACCGTCTCCATGTGCCGGTTCTTGGCTGCCAGCTGCAGTGGTGTGAAGCCCTTGGAGTCCTGCAGTCACAAGGGCGCTGTGTGGTGAAGAGTGTTGCAAAACAGATGAGTAAGAAGACAGTGGCAGGTGCAAGGCAAGATGCAGTGCGGTCCTCTCGCTCATGTGTGCAGCTGCTGGGTATGTTGGAGCACTGCTTTCGAGCACAATGAACTGAGTTTACACCTGCAGCGTGATAGGCCCTCGGTAGACTGCCAGAAACAGACTGTCAGTTCAAAGTGACGCAGCGTGGTTGTACGATTGCCTAGTGAAGAGGGCCACTGTTGCAAGTAATTGGCTATTGTTTGGTATCCCTACATGCTGGTGCAGGAAGCCCTTGGGCTGCGAGTGCAGTAGAAATACAATCTCAGAGGTGACATCACAGCTGCTGCTGCAAAGCCACAACTACTGGAACAGCTCATGACACACGACAGCTGAAGAAACTGTCAATAAGCCTGGTACATATATGCACCTGCAGCAGAGCCCTGACTACAGCATGGCTCAACAGCACGAGACTTGTATTGTTGCAAGAACAGGACACTGAGCATGTTCACATCATAGAAAACGCTTTGCTCATGTCAAATGTTCAGTGAGGTGGTGAACTTTCAATATAACCGGCAGTCCTCACTATTGATGGAGTATCCAAGTTGGCTTGCAGCCCGTGCCTGTATTCAGGGTTTCGGGTTGAAATCAGATGATGACCCCATCAGCATCAGCATGACCCTTCTCGGTTGCACAGTGGCATACCAACATGCGCTCAAGCCCCACAAGGAAGCCCAAGATACAGGTTGTTTTTTATCAATGCTAAAAGAGTTCGTCCCTTCTTTTCTAGCCTTGCCCTTTCTTTCTTGCCTTTTCTTTTCTGTCCTTTCCTTTGTTTAATTTTCCTTTCATGTTCTTTCTTCCTACTAAAGACAAGACAGTCTTACCGTGGCTTGGATGTCCAGGTTGGCCTGCAGCATGTCCCTGACCAGCACCCCCACAGCGTCAGCATGCCCCTTCTCAGCAGCCCAGTGCAGGCCCAGCCTGTCCTCCCGGTCCTTCACCCCAATGTTGCTGCCCAGCCCCACCAGATTGGTCACCACGGCTGCGTGACCCCCCAGGCAGGCCCACATGAAGACATCCCACCCATTGCGGCTCTGGTCGGCAATGGACAGCCCCAGACAAGTCAGCAGCTCAACCAGCTCCAAATCACCAGACCCTGTATCATGTGCATTGGAATTGTCAATGTCCCACCCATTGTAGCTTGGGTCGTGAAAGGACAACCCCAGCAGCTCAACCAGCTCCAAATCACCAGACCCTGTATCATGTGCATTGGAATTGTCAATGTCCCACCCATTGTAGCTTGGGTTGTGAAAGGACAACCCCAGCAGCTCAACCAGCTCCAGATCACCAGACCCTGCATTAGTGTGTTGAAGTAGTCAATGTCCCACCCATAGTAGCCCTGGTCGTGAATGGACAAGCCCAGAGAAGTCAGCAGCTCAACCAACTCCAAATCACCAGAATCTGCATCATGTGCATTGAAGTTGTCAATGTTCCCAACCATTGCGGCTATGGTACTAATCGCCGATAGCTCCAAAACCTAAGTCAAGTATGGTTTGATTGCTGACTGAGTTGAGAGAGAGAGTCCAGCAGAGTCAGCTTGCCACTGCAAGACCTGGCTGTCCCCAAATTTGCTTGCCGTGGGTCTGTCTTACGTGGGTTGTTGAATGTCTCCAGGCAAGTTGGTCCTACTCAAATCCAGGGGGAACTCAGAGCTCTGCTGGCCCATGCCAGCCAGAGTAATGCTGCAAGCTGGAATGACGGCAGGGCACAAGATGCAGCGGCTGCACAAATCTATTGTTCTTGTCATCATTGAACTTCTATTTGTTTCACCTTTTATTTGTCCCCTTTACTTTTATTTGGGTTTAGGTTTCTGTTCTATCATGCACTTCAGAGGGCAGGTGACCAGTGTCACTAGAAAAGAAAAAGAAAAGAAAGACTATGCCTTTTGGCGTCAATGTAATGAGACGCCAAGTATTATACCAGGCTGCCCAGGTCAGGATCGCTCAAGCTGCAGTGACTGAAGAGCAGGGCACCTACCAGCAGCATAGTGCATGGGGGTGCAGCCGGCGTCATCTCTAGACTTGACCTCAGCTCCGGCCTTCAGCAGCAACTGGGCAGACTCCATGTTGCTGCCATAGCGGGCCCCAACTAGGGAGGGCCAGGCTTCTACAGCTGACCCTAGAGCTGCCCAATGCAGGGTTGTCCTGCACACAAACAACACAGGACGCTGTCAGCGCACAATCGCGGTACACCATGCATGGGCTCCATACAACGTGCACATCAAACAGTACGATTACAAAACTGAGCACAATGAAGAGCAGGTGACATACACAAAAGGCGTAACAGCTTGATGGCCCCACAAAGGCAGCATGGCTCCTGACAGTCACAAGCACGATGAAGCCATGGTACTCACTTTCCATCAGAGGTGATGGCCTGAGCCTTGTAGCCCGCCTGCATGAGCACAGGCAGGAGCACCACTCGCCCATGCTTGGCGGCCACATGCAGCGGTGTGATGCGGTTGCGGCTGGATTCCGTGTCTGGTGTGGCATGTCCGGTGCGCAGCAAGGTGTTGACGATCTCTATGTTGCCTCCTGCTACCGCATGGTGCAACACTGTGTAGCCTGCAAAGACACCACCACTGGCTTGGCAGCTGGCTGCTGTGAAGCAGACTGGGTGAAGTGTGACGGCCCGCAACTGCTGCCACACTGGCCAACTACCATGTTGCGCATTCCTCAACTGGATGTGGGCTTGGGAGTCGCTTGCACTGAAGACATGCACAATTGCACTTTGCTTGACATTGGGAGCAGCTTGAAATCAGCACAGGTAGGTAGAGCTCCTTGGACTCCTTTGCATCAAACATGCATCATACATAACATAGTGACATGCATCTTCCAGAAGATTGGTCAGAACCACACAAACACCTGAGCATTCGCAAAAGCTGAATGCGCACCTTTCTTGTCAGGGCCTTTCACAATGCAGCGCGGGACACTGTGCAAAGCGTTGAAGTGGTTCAGGTCCGCCAGCTGCACTGCGTAGTGCAGAGGTGTGGCACCATAGCTGTCCTTCAGAGCACCATCAGCATCATTGTCCAGCAGGACGCGCACGACGCCCGTGTTCTGCTCCTTGGCAGCCAGGTGGAGGGATGTCCATTTCTGATCCGTGCCTGCATTCACCTCTGCTCCTGCCTGCAATGCATAAGACAACAGGCGCTCAGTTATTTCATGATCAAGATCAAGTGGCAAAGCACAGCATCAGATAACAGGCGCTCAGTCGTTTCATGATCAAGATCAAGTGGCAAGGCACAGCTGGATATGCAAACCCAACAAAAGTACTATTTTCCGCAGATTTTGGGCGGGAACTAAATCTGCTTTCTTTGTTGGAAACATAGGCAAACAGTTATTCAGCACTTTCCATTTTCCATGGAATAACAAATAGCTTGTGTGCTGTGTAATATGAAGACAGCATTCGTGAATGTGACAAGTAAGGTAAACGTCAAAAAATAAGGGTCAATTAGCAGCCTGAACCATCAGCGCAGCAGCAAGATGCATTGTGCTGTCAACAGCAGGGGTGCAATGCAGCAGTTGCAGAAACGGGATAACTTGATGGCAGTGGTGCTGGTGCAGGGTGATAAAGGAGGGTCATAAGGGGGGGTCACAACGGGGGCTTACAAAGATAAGCAGCTCCACAATGTCAACAGAGCCCTGCTCTGCTGCATGGTGCAGTGGGGTCCAGTTGCCTTGGTCCTTCATCACAATCAGCTGCTTGCCAGCAGCATCCAGAAGGGATGCCACAACGTCCACATGGCCCATCTCAGCAGCAAAATGCAGGGGCGTTTGTAGGCTCTTGGACGTGCTGCACACATTGGCCTTCTGCTGAATGAGCATCTTCACCAACGGCAGCCAGCCTGTTCAGTGAACACAGCACAGAGTCAAGTGGTGTCAGTCATACTGCACACATTGGTTTTCTGCTGGATGAGCATCTTGCAACCAACGGCAACCAGCCTGGACAGTGAGCAAGGCAGTGTGGACAGTGTCATTTATGTATCAGGGCAGAGATGGAAACCCTTGTGCTTGATGATGGGCTGAATGACAGGTCATCAACATCATAGCTAGGACAGCTAGAGGTGTCTGCCATGGGCTTTCTGATCCTATGCTACATTTGTTGGGGCAGAATTGCCGCCATGCTGCATTACTAGCTTTTGTGAGTGCCTGATTCAAGGAACGTAACTGCGTCGATGACTGCATCATACTAGCAATAGCTGATCAAGTGTTGCTTCCAGCAGCCATGCATTACCACTGACCCACAGATGCCTTAGCACGAATCACACCCAGCAGCAGCTCAATCTCATAACATGCAACTAACCATCCTACACTCACTGCACAAACATATGAACAGGACATGTTTAAGCACATTGGGAAGAGCAGGTGGATGGGCAGGCTCTGACCGCAGCGAGCAGCAATGTGGAGAGCTGTGCAGCCAGCAGCGTTTGTGGACTCCATCGATGCACCCTCCTTCAGCAGGCACTGTACTGCCTCAAGGTGCCCACCCTCGGCTGCCACATGCCAGGCTGTGTTGCCATCATTGTCTGTCACCTCCAGGCTGCAGCCCTGCTCGCTGTCTGGGGTCAGCAGATAATCAATGGCTGCACACGCCCCACCTGTACCACAAGTACGCGCATGGGGCCAGTAACAAGATGCGATAGTGGATCTGCTGTAAGGGTAGACAATGGGTGACCTTTGCCAGTGCTCCATTTTGAGGGGCCTGGCAAACTGGCAAACAGAATCAATCCAGTTACATCTGATGAGCCTGAAGTGAAACACTGCTGCATGCATCTGTGTTCAGAGAGTTGCATGTAAACCTTGGCAGGAGGTAAAGATGGCACACAACTACATGCTCTTGGGTGTGCCTCATTGCAAAGAAGCAGAGCATGTCTTGGCAGAAACAAGGTTGCTGCTTTAAAGTGCAGAGGCTGGTACGCTGGAAAATGAATGTGTGGGGTCTCACCAAGAGCAGCATAATGCAGGCAGTCCCTGCCCTGAAGGGTCCTGTCACTGGGGTCAGCCCCCAGGGACTGCAGATGATTGATGATTTCCAGACACCCCCCTTGACAGGCGCTGTGCAAAACCGAGACCCCAGCATGGTCTTGAGCCATGGGGTCACACCCCGCCTGCAGAAGGTTCCGGAAGGGACCCATGTGACCGCCCTCAGCAGCACACTGCAGGGCTGTGTAGCCTCGCACATCCACCAGTTGGACATTGGCTCCTGCCTCAATCAGCCGCTCAACCATCTGCATTACAAGCAGAATGAAAAAGACATGAGTGGGAGCTGGGCACCAATCTGGGTCCCTGACCAGACCTATGAAAGAGTGGCACCGACAGCATGACAAGCAACTACCCTGCAGGGCTTGATATGCTGTGCAGCCTCTCCCACAGCACCAGTGCACAGACCGCGCAGGAGGTGGAGTAAGCCATTGGCCCTGGGCAGCCCAGTATAATACTTGGCTTCTCATTAAATTGACGCCGAAAGGCGTAGTCTTTTCTTTTCCTTTTTTTTCTTTTCTTTTCTTTTCTGAGCCATTGGCATGTGTCTGCAAGAATTCTTGCTGAGCTGCAATGTGCAGTGGGGTACAAGCTTGAAAGATACAAGAGCACTATCACATAGGCATACCAAGCAAACTGCCAGAAAACAACCAAGTCTTGTCTGAAATGAAAGTTGGCACCCATGCGGCGCAACAACGAGCACAGCAGTGCTGTCCATACAGCCATGCAGATGTGGTCCTGTACTTCGTTGAATGTACCCAACAGGGTATGAACAGACCTGCTGGTGTCCATGCTGGGCAGCAATGTGTAGTGCAGTGCTGCCCACAGAGCCATGCAGGGCAGTGAGCCCCCCCTGCATGTCCAACCCAAACCCAGCCAGCAGCAGCTTATCCATGACCTGATGGTAGCCATGCCGGGCTGCCAAGTGCCCTGGTGACATGCCCTGGGAATCGTAACGCGACACATTGCAGCCTGCTATGACCAGCTTGGCCACCACATCCAGGTGGCCACCTTCGGCTGCATGATGTAGAGCTGCATCAGGAAATACACACCAGTCAGAATGCAGTTGGGTCCTGATCACGCACATGCTGCTATGGATGCTCTGCACAAAGCTGACCAACTACATCTGCACATCCACCATGTTCACACGCGACGTGATATACAGCTACACATGAACATATGGGGTTGTATATCTGAGTCTTGCTTCTGGCGGGACATTTATCAACACATTGACATCCTGACGGCGCTAACACCCTAAACAAAGAAAACTTTCTGTGTGCATCATGTTAAGCTGCCATCAAACAAGCAGCGTAAGGAGCCAAGCTGCTTGGTTGATGCTCCTATCATACACAACACCAGAGGGTGCAAAGGACAGTTGCATTGCATGCTGGAGACCCATTGATCATACCACTTCGCGCTTTGATGATAAACTTATTTGACAAAAACCAGATTGTGTGACCATACACAGCTGCAGCCAAAGTAGACCAAGCTTTGCCAAAATCACAAGATGCTCTACTAGTAGTGATTGCAAGAAGCTCTACTAGCAATGATCACAAGATGCTCTACTAGTAATGACCAAAGTGTTACACAGCTACCTGTCCAGCCATTTGCGTCAGCTAAGTCCACGTTGGCGGATTTGGACCAAAGCTCCATTACAACACCATCATGACCTAGGGCGGTGGCATGGTGCAGCGGTGTGCATCCAGCATTGTCCAATGCATCGACTTGAACCCTGGCAACTCTGCATAGCTGGTTCACGATGACAGAGTGGCCCTGATGTGCTGCCATGTGCAGAGCTGTCAGCCCCTGCATACATCACTATATAGCTGCAATCGCTTTGATGTGGATGAGGCCATTCCTGTCTTTGATGGTAGTAATGCTGCAGTAGAGTTAGGTACTTGTCAATGCAATGCATGCAAGACTGGCAAAGTCACATCAGCTGGAAGCTGGCAAGAAGTGTTAAGGAAGCACACCAAGCAGACACAGTCCAGAGACATGCTGCTGAGTAACAGCACAATCTGACTTGGTGGCAATTGCCAACATGACATAAACCAGCAAGCAGGTGCACACGTTTGACCTGGCAGGAGCAGTGACAATAGGGATGCTGACCTGGATGTTGGGGGCGGTGACATCACATGCACCAGCTGCCAGCAGCAGATCTGTCACTCCCAAGTGACCGTAGAAGGACGCCAGGTGCAGGGCAGTAGCCCCTTGGAAGCTGACTGGCTGTACATAGGGTCCAGATTCAGGAAGGGGCTTCAACCCCCCCTGGGGGTCCATGAGGGGTAGGGAGCCGGCGATGGCTACAAAGTCCTCAGCCCACAGGATTGGGGGCCGTGCTAGGGCTGGGTTGGAGGGGAGGGGTCTGCCTCCATGGGCCATGTTTTCCAACTCCCTGAAGATAGTCGGCAGATCCAGCTCAGGAGGCCAGACATGATGTGTGATATGGACAGGCGAGACAGGTAACTAGCACTGTAGGCTGTATGCAGCATCGATGCAAGTTGCCTTCTGCAGGCAGTTCAAGCAAACAAAATTGAAATCACGTGTCAAGCCTTCATCTGAATCTCAATCTCACTGTGCCACTGACTATTGTGTTGAGCATGTGGCATGCAAACACAGCAGGTGAAAGAAGCCTGCTTGCCATATGAGACTTCACTGTTGCATGATAGAATACTGATTGAACGCTTGCATTTTGCCTTGTGTCGATGCAACCTTCAGCTGCTGGAATGAATAGTTGCACCTGAAATCAGCCTGCAGGGCTTTAGTGTAGTCACAGCCGCCAAACAGCAGCTGCTGCACCACGTCAACTCTGCCAGCAGCGGCAGCCACATGCAAGGGAGCTCGCCCAAAGCCATCCACCATGTCCAACATCTGCTTGCCCATCAGGGCATGCTTCAGATGCACAGGCACAGGATCTGCCTGCATGCTGGCTCCACCAGAGGGGGGCACTGCTTTGTGTGCAGCTGGTGTGCCGCCTGGTACATGATAGCCAGTGGAAGGCATAGTCATCTCCTGCTGTCGCCTCTGCCGGATCTGTGACGCAGTCATGACGCCGGTCACAGGGACGGGTGACAATGACCTGGGCAGGGCAGCAGGGGCCGGCCCTGTGGCTGAACTGCCCTGCCCTTGTGACAGGATCCCCTTCTGGCTGTCTGCTGTTGCTGCCACGCCGTTCTGCATCCCAAAGGGATGCTGCTGACGAAACACCACATCAGGCGCAGAGTCATCCGAGTCGTCGCTGTCTTGACTGCCTGTGTCATGAGAGTTGCTACTGCAGGTGCTGTCCCTGCTGCTACCCTCCTTGGCCAACTGATGCAGCATCTGCGGAGTGTTGACAAGCGTAGTGGGAGCAGACCGCTTTTTGGTGTTGACCCGAGAGCTTGAACTGGTCTCCTCCAGCAGAGGTGGGCTGGCATCTTCTGCCTCTGGCCTCCTGTCCTGTACCTGATCAGCCCTCATCACCTGGGCTTGCAGGGGCTCCCCTGAGTGCAGGGGCCAGATCATGAGGGGGGCTGACTGGGGCCCCATCTGGCCCCACTTGGCAGCTGCCTTCCTGGCTTCTGTCACATCGAAGTCCAGGACTGCGGGCGCTTGCGAGGGAATCTGTGAGGCGCTTGGAGGGGTAGCTGCTTGAGAAGCAGCCACAGCAGCAGCAGCAGCGGGAGCAGACGCCTTGCCAGCTGCATTGCCCCTCTTGATACGTCTGTATATACGCCGTGGTGGAGTCTGCTGCAGCAAACATGGCATGGTGAGAGATTCAATCAGACCGGTGATCAGGGCTAGCTGAGCAGTCAGCTGACAGATGTATGCATTGTGCTCATGCCCAGCACTGACAGCAAAAGGCAGCATCTTAGGCGTTAAGTGACAGCAACTGTGCACAGAGTGGATTTGGGAAAGGCTTCTCTGCTGGCTAAAACGATGACCATGCTTTTGTGAATTGCATGCAGAAGGTGATGATGCCTCATGTGCTTGCTGATCAGCGCTTGCATTGCCTCACAGGACTCGGTCAATGCAGCTGGGCATCTGTAGTATGAACAATGCTGATGCATGCCTGGCATGTTTGACCACAGGTTGCCCACCTGCTGATGCTGACATGCTGACATATATGCATACCTGGCATGTTTGGCCCACCTGCTGACATGCTGACATATAGGGATGAGAATGTGTTAACAGCAGATAGTCTAACAGCTCACCGGCAAGTGAGGCATCTGTTTAAGGGGCCAGTCAGCAATGGCCCCAAAGTATGGCAACCGCTGACTGCCATTACTGCTTGATGGCGGCCCTTCATCATCAGATTCTCCAAACATGCAGTCTTCAGCCTCTGCATAGCCCATGCTCTTGAAGCTTTCAAACGGCCCTGCTGCAGCTGCGAAGGAGACCTGCTGGTCGCCCATGTGGTTGATGAAGGGCTGAGCAGGGGCCTCCCCTTGCTGACCAGAGCCCTGGTTGGCATCTGTCCCATTGACTGCAGTCTTGCACTGGTCAAAGATGTCGGCCCACTCATCCATGGTGTTGTGCCTGTTGCTGCCTGAGGGTTGCTGATTGGACTGAGAGCTGATAGGTCCTGCGTTGCCCCCAGCAGAGGCAAATTGGGGGTTCAGCAGGGGTTTGAAGGCAGCTGAGCCCTGACTTGGGCCGCCTGCTGAGCTGGTAGGGTCTGACCTTGACCAAGATGCTGAAGAGTCTAGGTCATTTAGTTGCCTGCCAGGGTGTCTGCTGATCTGAAGCATGGCCGGCACCTCGCTGCCCACAGTTTGTTTCCAGTGGTTGCCAAACGCTGACCTGAGGGTTGGAGCCCAATTGGCCTCGACAAATTGGTCCCAGCCGTCCTGTAATCAGTGCACAGCTTCATGCAAAAAGCATGCATAGGTGCTAACATGCATGCCATCCAAAGCAAGGGCTCAAACACCCACAAAAACATTTGGTGTGCTGCAAGCGTGAGACGCACCTTGACAGTGGGTGAATGCAGCGTCAGTCTGCTGCAGTGCTCACACATGTACGAGCTGTGTTGATCATTATGCACCGTGTTATGGTGTGGTTTAGTGGTCCAAGCTTCATGATAGCTGCTGTCAGTCATTCCCAGTCTGCTAGCTTATATGAACAGGAGCGTAGCATGTCTCTGTACAGCAGAAAATTACATGTCATAGAGCTGCTCAGTATAAAGCAACAAGCCTTTGCAAGCCTTCGTTGCCTTCAAAATTTGTATAATTGCTTGCATCCTGCTGCATGTACACGCCTGACGCAAGAGCTCACAAGTAACCATGAATGATAGCTCGACGCTTTGGACAAAGAGTAGGAAAAGCAATGAAACATGAGCACTTGACTGGTGGTGGTGTAAGCGGTTGACCACGCCATAATAGCACAACAACACCACACTGGTTCACAACTACCCACACACAGACCCCGGACAATGCACACTAACACTTTACGGATCAATACAGATACCAGCATGCAGGCCAGAAGCATCGAAGTAACAATATGCCGCACCGTCGACTGTCTGTGGACACTCGTTCCCACGAAATCGAGCCTGACTGCGGGTTCACTTCAAGCTCAGGTCCGGTGCTCGGAACAAGGAGGTGGTGTGACGTAGCTAAAAGTCTCAAGGGCTGATTGTACAGCACAACAACGTTCAACGCGCACATGCAACGCCAGCGACCATTGTGGCGATCAGTGTGCAGGCTACGGCTAAAGGGCCTGGCCCACATACTGATCAGGGCATTTGGCCTGGCCCTCTGTAAAGTGCAGCTCACATTTGAGACAGTTACCGGTATGCAGTGCTGCAGCCCGGCTGTTTGTGCAAAAATCCTAGTTTGCAAGAACTCTGACATTAAACAAAACAGCAGTAGCAATCCTGACATGGCTGTTTGCCTGAATGCAACTGCAGCACATCAGCTGCAATGCTGCATACATGATCATGCTCTTTTTCAGCTTGGCGGTCTGCTTTCAGACGGGTCATCGCTTAGAAGCTGATGCCTCATTATACCAACAATCGCTATATTGGGAGTCGTATAAATGCTGCAATCGAAATTGAACGAAGCAGCTAGCATTTCAGCAACAATCTGAAAATCATGATCATGTGAAGATTGAAAATTCAACAAGTCTTGTTCTCTTAAGGAACAATCAGGTGTCACATGTTTTCCTCTTCTTGAACTGATTGGCATACTCGTTCTCAAGTCTCTCAACTGTTCTTGCTGCAGATCTTTTCCCCTCTTGATTGTGCAAAGCAGCCTTTGCGTTGTCAACAAGCAATTCAACACTATCTTGCCTGTCAGGTCCCTGTGCAGCATCCACAGACCTGTCTCTAATACTGGGCTGACGCTCATCTGCCGCGGTTTGCACTGGCCATGCTTGCACAGCTGCTACTGCTGCTTTGTGATTTGCTGGTGCTGAGACAGCAAACTTTGCAGAGTCCTCCAGGGCAGAGCTGGCTAATGGCGGCTGAGAGGCCTCTGCATGTGGTGTAGATGTGCTGTGCAGAGCTGCTGTATGAGCACTAGTGCTTGTACTGGGGCCTGCTTGATCTGCATTGGCGCCTGCTGGATGGGCAGCAGGACCTGCTGTATGTATTGTGACACCTTGTATGTTTGCCTGGTCAGTGCTGGGGACAGCATGCTGCTGAGACAGACTCATTTGCTCTGTTGGGGGTGTCAGATGCATTGGCGCAGAGTGTAGTTCAGCATGTGCATGTGCATCTAAAGAGTCACTGCTAGGCAAGCCACTGCCTGGCAAAGCCTGAGAAGGGGCAACTGCAACTGCCCCAATAGGCAAGTCTGAAGGGGAGGCTGTATGCTGCCTCTTCTCATTTCGCGTAGAATGTGAGCTGGGCCGAGGCTTGACAATTGAGAATGGGAATTTGGGAACCTCATCATGGCCTGGTGCAGGCTTTGGGCTTGGGCCTTGACCTAAAATTCACAAAAACAAATGGGTGACTATGCTACGTTTGATTCTGAGACTATGTACCATTTGAACTTGGAGCTGCCACGCACCATTGGCAGTGTCTGATCTGAAGCTAACCAACTGAATGTAAGGCATATGTATGCATGACAGGGGCTTGAACAGGGGCTTGAACATTTGCTGATGAAGCCTTGATCATAAAGGTGGCAAAACTTACCAGTGGCTGAGGCTGTCACAGGAGCTTGCATGACTGATGCTGCACTTTGCTGAGCAGGATCTTGTGGCAGTCTCAGCTGCCGCTGCTGCTGCTGCTGCACTGGTAGGGATCCTGTGACCTCCCCTGTTGGCAGACTCTTGAGCAGGCTCTGCTGTTGAAGCAACTCGCCACTACCTTGGTTTGACACTGGCATTGCTGCTCTGCCTGCATCAGAATACTACCTGAATGACAGAAGCAGGTTGCTGCAGACTGGTCCAGTCAAAGACAGTATGTGTGCAAGCGACCTTGAGGCTTTGTGACCACGCCTTTTGTAAGGGCATCGGAGGCAGCCTTTGCCAAACGGCAGTTGTCTCCAAGAGCTCGCAACCCTGCACGCAAAGTGACTGGTGCTGTCAGGGCAGACTTGGACATGAGCCTGCACTGCTGCTGCTACTTACGTCTGACTAACTCTGGACGCAATTCATAAGCTTCAGCCTCTGTGGCAGAGCAAATCTACAAGTCACAGGCATGCTTGTTGAGTTTGACAATGCAAGTACACCTCAAACAAAGAGTAGCGAGAGCTTCACCCTCGACATTAAAGGTCGCAAGTCCTCGACCAATCTTTGCACGGAAGACCAGCTTTCTGTCAACAGGCTGCTCGTCATGACGATGATTTTAAAACGAGGGGGTGTCAGCTTGTGCTTGGCTTTGTACTGATCAGAGACATTAGATAGAAGAGATGGCAACGCTTTGGAGAACTTCAACGTGAACACGTGGAACATGTGTCTGCTGCAATGCAACTCAATTTGCGCCATGGCAGACCGCTGCTGACAGGCACGCGGCTAGCTCACCGAAGCCGACACAATTTCAGTGTGACATTGTTGCATCATCGATATTTGCGCGTCGGTCCGCGCTGGCTTGTCGGCTGCAGCCTTGTTTGACGTACCTGATCTGTACCCTGTTGTGAACAGCCGTCACAGGTTGCCGCTGTCTCTGATCACAGCGACCTGAGAGTTTGCAAAGTATGCCTCAACGAATAAGATATTGCAAAGTTGACAACATCGAGAACGAAGTTAATGACCTGGACTTCAGAGCGGAGCTAGAGATCGAGCCCTGCGCGGCACCACCGCGTCAGCAGGGCTTGGCGCTGTTGATGTCGCTGCAGCAGACACCTCAATTGAAAGGTCACAGCTTGCAAGTCAAGGCTCCTTTGGGTGAAAGCACCATTTGGCGACCTCTGCAAGAAGTGAGAATTATCCCTGCAAACACAGTGATAGACATAAAAGCAGTCAAGGGTACGCTTCCTGTCTCGAGCCACACATCTGCTATTGTGAGTACGCTGGTCTAAACGAACTCATAAAGCTCCAATGAAGTGACTACCTACATGACTGGTACATGACTGCTGGCTGGCTGCCCCTTGATGTGTACATGCTCAATAGCACATGGCCTTTGTACATATTTACCTTACAATAAATTGTCTTACAGGAAGACAACATGGTCTCAGTGATCCAGCTCCAGATACTGCTGCCCTGCAACTCTCAAGAGTAAGTGAGCTATTGTGGCACTTCTAAAACCTGTAGGTTTTCCTCTGCATGTCATCGGCATAAGCAAGGTTGGTGAATGCAGACTGCGTCGTCACGAGCTGCTTCCGGTCCTCTTGTTTATCGCAGAACTAGCGATGGCAGAACCAAGCTTGATGTGCTAAAAGATGTGCCTTTGCGATTATCTTGAGGGCTAGTACTTCAGAAGTTCAGATCATGCAAATGATCACAATAAATGTGGTTCAAAGCATGATTTCGCAGAATGCACACTCAAGCCCTCTGTACCATAACGCAGCTTCTAGTTGCTCTGGCAGGTTTCTGCTGTTGCACTGTAGTATCTGATGCATTGTGTTTACTAGTACTTGCTTTGTAATGATGTGAACAAGTGAGCCTGCTCAAAGAGTATTCAGTGCTGCCAATGGACATGTTCCCAATGCTCTTCAGTTGCAGGTGGAACATGCAACAGTCACCAATTGGTCTGAAAGTAGTGTATAAGCTGACTCATATGTAACATGAAGCAACATTGAAGCGCAGGTGCGCTGCTAACCAAGGAAGTCAAGGCCTTGCAAGCAGCATTGTTGCAGCACTGTGCTGCAACAATGCTGCCTGTACATGCAGCAAGCCCAAGTTTACTTGCTACTGGAAGGGCCATCGATGATATTCAGCCTTGCAAAGTAGTCTGTCAAGGAAGTAGTAAATGCACTTGGATTTGAGCATGTTTGCTTCTCGCCTGAAGGTCACAACCATATCGACACGTCAGCAGAGGCATCCCACATGCCTGACAAATGCACATTTGCTGGTCACTGCCAGTTTC
>JAABUK010000662.1_pt1 | contig 70547 bp, 62 predicted proteins | sample 5559141 | NCBI WGS metagenome assembly JAABUK01 (sample SAMN10711869, study PRJNA513367) | rock metagenome | isolation source: Antarctica rocks | place: Antarctica: Victoria Land, Pudding Butte nord | collected 2016-01-03 | reverse complement strand
TCAGCTCTCTGCTTCCCAACCACCTTTCCCCACCTCGGCAGCCTCAACAGCAACATCAGCAGCGCCGACGGCGTCTTCCCTCTGCTAAACACCTCATCCCTAACCGGCCTGAACGCGACGATGAACTTGGATTCCACGACGAACACCACGATTCCGTTGTGTCATATCTGTGACAGTGATGTTTCGATTTGTTGTCCGCCGGGCGTGATCTGTGGTGGTGATGGATTTTGTCCCAAGCTGGCGGTGCTGAATGCGGGCTATTTCTTGGGGGGAAGGAATATTACGGCGTAGATAATGGTTAGCTTAAGGGAGAGTGGTGGGTCGAGGTTATGGTTGGGGTGCGTTTTGGAAGACCTCCTGACTTCCTGCTGTTTTTGGTGTGCAAAGAGGGGTTTTCAGGAAGGTGTTGTTCTTTGACGAAGGATTCCAAACTGAATGTCAATCTTGGATTCCAATCTACAACGAGGCAGTGTTCCAACACTGAGGCCATGCGGAGCACTGTTCGAGCTGATGTCCTCCAACCTGAACCTTTATGTGAGCTCTATATTTGCTAGCAGCTTGGCGTGTCTGGAAAAGGCCTCGAGTACTTGTAAAGATACAACTTCGGACTGTCACAACTTAAGAGCGTGGACATATCCTCTGCTTTCACCAAAATCCCACTGGGCACCTTTCATGAAAAGAAAGAGGCAAGTGAAACGGTCCGTTAACTTTTTTGTTCGGTGTCAGGGCTCTAATTCAACGCAGTGGCCGCTGGCAGCGTTGAACATACGAATACTTCTACAAGCATAGTCCCTGACAGATGAGAGGCTGTTCATCTCCCTGAGCTGTGAATCTAGCAACGAGCCTTTCTCGCCACTTGCATGAAATCTCACTATGGACTATCAAGATTCGCCTCAACCTCCGCCACTGCCACCACAATTTGCCGATAACCCTCCAGCATCAGTGAAACTAAGCTCCCACGTCTCGCCTTTCATCCAAAACCTTCAGAACGCGCCAAAAGGCTACTGGGTCGAAGCCCAGGTCTGCCCCACACCGACTCATCCACTCACACCACCAACAGGACCTTACTTCTTCTATGGGACACTGATGGATCCCACCTTCCTGTCAGAAGCTCTCCATCTACCGGAAAAGCCTACGCTGCGTCCAGCAAAGCTTGTTGGCTACTCCCTAAAGCTTTGGGGTCAATATCCAGCTTTAGTCGATGGTCCGACCGGAGCAACAGTTGATGGGATGGTCCTCGAAATCGAAAGTGAGAAGCATGGGCAGCGGTTGGCAGACTATGAGACGAACGCATACACCGCTGCCCCTTGCCGGATTCACTTTACAGATGACAAGGAGCCGGGAGAGGCGAGCGGGACGACGTTCAAGTATGTGGGAAATCCAATCGATATTACCGATGGGCAATTCGACTTGACAGCCTGGCTGCAACGCATGGGCAGAGTCGATCAGGGGCACGGTGGAATAGCCTGAACTGTCTCCTACTATCCGCCCACCGAACCATCGACTGTTTTGAACATTCTCATTGTTTATGTCAACGTTACCCTTCTCCTCATGTCTGTACGTGCAAGAGAGGCGAACTGCGGCGTCAGTCTACGAAAGGGAATTAACGCCACGTTAATTATTCTGATTGGATGCTGATAAGAATCAATTCGATCGTGGCCAACGAGCAATCGAGCGTGAAAGCCGAAGGGGGCTGTACTATGTTAGTGGGCAACCTCTTGGGGAGAAGGGCCACACGCAGGCAGATATCCGAGCGAAGCTGAAGGGATTACTGTGAGACGATTCGCATTGGGTCGCGGAGCAGCAGGAATCTATGAAGCAACCGCTCAAACATGACAGCACAAGGCCAGGGGTCTTTCCCTTGGACTATTCCCCGCGACTCCAACATAGTGGAGACCTGCCGACCTCTGTAACAATCGAGAAGAAGACTCCGGTGGTCTCCTGTCCCTGAACATCGCCATAATGGATTCTCAACATGCATTGAACGGACAGCCGATTCCGGAAGTCTCAGTGACAGATCAGCCTCCTCAACACAGCTCGAGCGTCTTCCTCAGTTTGTGCAAAGCAGCCGCATGTTCCTTCGCAGCATTTCACCTTCGCCACCAGTGGTACAAAGCTATTTGCCGTGGTTCCAGCAGTATTGCTATGCCGGCAATACCATCCATCTCCAAGGGAGCCCAGTCTCTGCTGCGGCTACACTCTCTGACAGCGTTCCCGTAGGTAGATGCTGCCTCCCGAACCTAATCACAGCGCCTCTGCGTGACCCTCACAGTACACGGAAAGTGAGCTTGGTTCCCCCGAATACTATATCCCCCGCAACCCGTGGCATCCGAAATCACGACGACCCATTGCCATCTTTAGCTCTTTCCGACCGCTTCTCGGGACACACATGCCGCGTTGCGAGGTCTGCCCCAGGTCGCCCTCCTCAAGACCGCAACCGCAGAACGTTTTCCCGCTGCACCAACAAGCAAGGCATCTGGAGGTCGTGGCTTATTCATAGTATCATCTTCTGTCGTGGCTTGTTCATAGTATCATCTCCTGTCGTGGCTTTTTTTTCTCTCCAGCTTCTCACCATGGTCATCATAGCTGCCTCGTGACCTCATCTCCAGACGCCGTCTGAAGACTCCACGGGACAGTCATTTTGCCATGGCAGACACCAGCAAGCCATTCGCGAACGTGGGTATCTCTGCCACCGTCTTCTGTCACGGGTCGGTCCATGCACATCAGGGAATACGAATCGTTCTGCATCTGCCTGCCGGGGCACTGCGGGTACCCATTCAGAGACGCTTTTCATTCCTACCGGCACCAATCCCCAGTGATATTCACAGTAGTTATGGCGCCTCTCCCAGTTCCACCACCACCACCACCACCAAGAAGAGATTGGATGAGAAAAGCTATCTGGGTGAAAAAGCTCTCCAGCGATCCAACCTGTTCTGGTGTGCGCACACGCACCACGGCTCAGATTTCCGGCTACCGATTTTCCTCAGCGTGTGTAACCAGTGAGATCGTAGGTCGAAACGACCATCCTGCCCCAGCGTCTTGCGTTTCTGACTTGGGCGGCCGAGCTATCTAAACACCGTGGACGAATCAATATGCCGTGGTCCCGAAAGGCTGTTCGAATCGGACCCGTGTGGGAACCTTTTAAAGCGGATGTCAGCTAGGAAGACAGTCCCTCCCATCACACATTTGGCTGTCAGAAATCTTCGGGCAGGCCTGGGTGGGTGGGTGAGCGTTCGCTTGTGGATATGAAATGGGAGGAGGGCTGACAGCCACGGAGGTCTGGGGAAGGTCGTTCAATGTAAACGTCAACTGTACCTGGTGTGTTTGCGTGTAGGGAACCAACCCCCTTATGTGGTGTATTTGTCGTCTATGCAAGCTGCCAGTTTATGAGGTCGAATCTCGGTAAATGTGACTGAGTATAAGGGCTGTACATATACACAGCTGAACAATTCTTATTCTGAGACCAGCCGTAGACGCGAGCAGGCCACACGGAATAGACCAGCGTCGTGTACCGACCAATCATCTCCTACAAGCAGATCATCAAAATCAAGTCGTAGACATGCTCTTCCGCTTCTTTGGCGAAAAACCAATATCTTCCACTCCCAAAGCAGGTCTCGTCTTAGCCTCCTGCGTAGAAGACTCCTTAAACATCTTGAAATTCAGCCTCGAGTCCGAGCTCAGTCTGAGCACTCTAGCCTTCGACGGCGTCTCCGGCACCCTCACGTCCTCTTCCGCCTCTTCATCCTGACTTTCTGCGATCTCCACATCCGGATCCTCATAGATGCTCGACTTCGCGCTTCTCTCCTCAATCGGTGAAAAGACCTGTGGTCGTTCTGGAGACACGCCACCGTCCTCGGCTCCGGTAAAGGGCTTCCAAGTATTCCTGAGAGGAGATGACGACGGCCGGAGAGGACTACCGAAGATGCGTTGGAAGGGATCGTTGTACATAACCCTTTTGAACGAAATGTTCCCGGAATGTTGCGGTGTAAGCGGCTCAGAGGTTGGTGCTGTATCGCCACGCTGTGCTGAACCCTTACCGCGGCTGGGAGGAGGTGTCATGAGGGATGAATCAGATCTTGCTTCCATGACCTCAGCCTTCCGCGGCGTAGCTGTTGTACTTCTTCCTTTCGTCGGAATTTCGACAACAATTCTGGGACGCTTTGAAGACGCGGAAGAATCATCCATGGACTTTCTCTTCTTCTCTGTAGGCTTTGTGACCGTCAGAGTGAGCTCGCCTTGCCGTAGCCACAAATCCTCTCGCCTCGTTCTCAAGTCCCTTACCCAGTCGTCGCAATCCATTGCCACGTATGAATCAATCACCCTTTCCCAGACGCTTTCTGCTGGCTTCGTCCTGTTGATGAAAACAACCCTTCCCTTGCCATCCTTTCGAGCATGAATTTTCTTCGCGAATTCTCTAACCACTTTCTGCAAACCATGAACTTTGAGTGACGTGCCCATGATTATCAAAATTTCAGGCCCGCTGCTCAAGTCGAATGGAACAAGAGGTGCCAAGGACTGATTCAAAGGATGCTCCTCTCCATAGAGCACAATATTGGGTCGCAATGAGCCCACAGCGACGCCGCGCTTACCCCTCTCTTGCCTGTCGAAACTTTTCACTGCACACTTCGAACACTCTGGGGCCAGCCCATTCAGAAATTCTTGAGTCAACTCTTCGCTCCACGAACATGTTTCTTGGCATAATGTACACCGTAGTACCTCCAGATCTCCATGCAAAGGCACAACTTCGCATCCGCCATCCGTGTCGGTGTTTCGCGGTTCATTAGGACGTGGAGCTTCCCATATCTTCTTCATGAACCTCCTCTTCGTGCCCTTGCCATGGTTCAAGTCCATGGACAACCCCTCTCTTCTTTCAAGTCCATCAATGTTTTGAGTGTAGCAGCGCATCAGTCTCCCACCATCCCTCAGTGTGCGTACGAATTTGTGAGTCGGACTAGTCTCTTTCACCTCGTCCCGAATCTTCCGCCGCAGGGAGGCAATGAATCGGTAGAATACTTCAATGGTATGAGGAGTTTTCCAGACACTGGCGTCGAAAAGGTCCTGTCCTTTAAGCTTCGAAATGAGAGAGGTAGACGTGCGTTGACTGCTGGTGGAAATGGCAGAGGTCTGGGAGGAAGGGAAGGAATCCTCAGAGGAAAGGCGGCTTCTTGACGGCGTGGAAGGAACCGAGGACACGGGAGTGGGGGTTTGTTCAGGTATGATGTTGTAAAGACCGTCTCTGGAGCGAAAGTCCTGTGCAGATAGTCAATTCAAGAATTCGCTAGTTATGAATACCACCCTTACAGGAATGCCGCAGCTTGTGCTGATGCCAGCACCTGTGATGACTAGTATTTTGTGCGACTTGGCCAGCCGGTCGGCGACGTCTTGTAAGAGTCTGTCGTCCTCCGCACCAATTTCTTGAAGAGGCATTTTCAAATGCCGAGAGCAGTGAATTGCTGAGATAAAAGTCTCGTGAGCTGTAAAAAGATATCGTATATCGACAGGAAAGCGAGATAATCCAGTGGTTATGTTGCAACTGCTCCTGAAAAAGCTCGAAAGTTAAGGTCGTTGGTTCCTCGATTGAAAAGTGAATAGGTCGCGCCTGACAATGGGCGCGAATTTGTTGTCTTGGCAAGTTGGCGGCCTATCTCTATCGACGAACTTGCAGAAAGAGAGTTGAGGAGGTTGGGAGGTTCTTGGAGGCGTGTTATATATGGTCAACTCAGCAGCCGTCGACGATGTTTGAAGTGTTTGTGATTGACATCAGAAGGGGCCAACTCGATTAGGCTAAGACTCAAATACCTTGGCATGCCGTCGCGAAGGTTTCGCGCAAGACCGACGACCGTCTCTTCTGGGAGAGTCAATCTTCATCAACCTTCCAAAAAGCCCTTCGATGCGTCCGGGCGAAAAAGCCCTCTCAAGGCAATTTCTGAGACGCGAAAGCGGCTGAATTGAGAACAATGAGCTGCTTCCATTGCCTCTTTGCTAAACGGACATCTTGGACTGCTCACTTCACGGGCGCGGGGCCCTGAATGGAAGGTCTTGTTGTTTCCCCGTATCTTGTTCTATCTTCCTTCGTTTCGTGTGTCTTCGATTCTCAGCAAAGTCTGCTTCCTCAAGACTTTGTCCATGAACTTCCCAGCTCTCAGTATACCTGGATATTGAATCTCGCCAGCCGAGGAGATCAGGCCTGACCTTACGGTGGGTCATCCGCAGCACTTCGTCTGAAGCATCTATCTCTTCACATTGCCCCAATTTGGCTTCTTCTGACACTTCCCAACCAAGATCATGACATAATTGAAGCTCCTGACGCCGGCTGTTGGCCTGATCTAAGATTTCCAAGTGACGGTCTTGATCGTCTTCGAAGATAGATAGGCCTTCTTCATCCGAGGATGCGGCACACGGCTTCCAGTCATCGCTCCCGAGATCTGGTTGATATTTGGAAGCTTTGGTGTCTTGGCGCATGAAGGGATACCCTGATTGACCATCTTGCTTGAAGGACGGGTTAGCCGACCCATCGGAATCAATAATATCCTCGTCACCAATACAATTACAGACGTCGTGTTCTGTGGCATCATCTGCATCCTCCGAAAAGAATGATGAACCAGATGGACTTGATACAGATCTACGTCCCCGTCTGGGACCTGCCGATTCGCTCAGGATGCCCTCAACCTCGTCATAGTTGAGCAGTGTTCGTCGCCCTCGACCTTTCTTGCGTTGATCGTCCACAACATTCAGCTGATTTCTTCTGGCAAGGCCATGCCAGAACTGGGACAGATCTTCTGGAAGACCCAAAATACTGATCGCAGCGGTCACATCTTGTTCCTTGACGAGTGCCTTCGCCGTATAACCACGATCCCGTGTACTCCGAATCCGTGATTCTGCACAGAAAATTGATGTCTGCATTAACTTTCGCAACTGGTAGATAGCTAGCTCTTGAAGATCGGAGATTGCTCCTTGCGTGATAGCTGGCATCTCATCATGGGCCGCATGAGTAATCCAATTGTTATCATTCCGAGAAGGGTCAGAATTCATGAAGATTCGTTCCGTCAACGACAAACACGATGATAATCTGAGCAAGCTTCCTCCTGAAATCGAGAGCCCAGGAGATGAATCGTCTTCGGACGAGTTGACGTCCTCAGCACGATCAACCGATTTGTCATAAGCTTCGGCTTGGACATGGTCAATCAACCAACCGTCGTGGTGCGTCTGCTCTGCGATAGCACGATCGTATTTATCCTGGTAGAAAGTCAAAGCGTCCGCTGCCTTTTCGAGTAATGCTTCGCATCCAACACTTAGCTCTGCAGCAGCTGGTATGTCAGCCTGGCTCACATTGCTGACTTCTTTAGCGTACAGATGTCTGTTCCGGTCCTCGTCCTCTAGCAGCTGTAGATATTCGTAGACCTGCAGTTCGGACTTCGATCTTATACAGCTTGCAATGCCCCGGACGTCGCCCTTCGATCTCCTCGACAGAGCAAGGAAAAACTGCTCTTTTTCCGAGCTCGACCAATCTGTCAAGCCAATCTTTGTAGATCCCAAACCGTCCTTCGCAACTTCAATACTGTCAACGCTGCTTTCTTTCAGCAAATTGAGGTATTGATCGTTGTAATGGCTTTGTAAGCGTTCCCATCGCTCTTTTCTAGATCCAGTTGCATTTCTGTCTCTAGGGGTTTTCAGCTTTCCCTGCCTTGACTTCGTAGGAATATTGGCTGAGTGATTGAAATTATGCCGGATCGCCATTTGCGCATTGTCATTTGCGCTTGGATCTTCTCCGCCGGCTTCTGAATGATCTTCGTAGCTGGACTGGGTGTCCATGGTTCGGCAGGTACCTAGGTCCGCAGGAGAATCGGGCATGCGACAAGCACAGGGCGGACTCTAAATCTCTGCTGATGGTGTCGAACATCGTAATCAGTGAAAAGCAAAGCTTGCAGTACACAAACAGTACTTCCCTGCAGCCCAGAAGTGCGGCACACAAGCTCTGTTTGCAGTGTTTGCAACCCAGTTGCCTTTCCTGGCCCCTGGGTTTACGAGCATTTTCTTGCACTACAGCCAGTCCTGAATCGTCGCACCATGAAGCATGCGCAAAGCTTCTATTTGGCTCTCGAGATCTTTCAGAGCAGCCAAATCATTAGCCGGAAAATCAGGTATTCGGCGGACACTGGCTACGACTATCCCCGATGCTGTACCCCGAGTGCCGCAGCAAGCAATTCGCCTGCGCCAGTATCAAGAGGAGGCCATTCAATCAGTCCTATCATATCTTGAAAAAGGCCATAAGCGCTTAGGAATTTCTCTCGCAACTGGAAGTGGCAAGACTGTAATTTTTCCGCTTCACGAAGACCCTGAAGGTCACTAAATCGACGAGCAGGTCATATTCACTCGATTGATTGATCGAGTAGCCCCTCAGACCAAGAATGCCGATCAAACGCTCATCCTCGCCCATCGACGTGAGCTTGTACAACAGGCGGCGCTCCATTGCGAAAAGGCATACGCTGGAAAAAGTATCGAAATCGAGATGGGAGAAACGCAAGCATCAGGCGCCGCAGACATTACAGTAGCTTCTGTTCGAAGCCTTGTTTCTGGTGACAGGCTGTCGAAGTTCGATCCTTCAAAGTTCAAGCTCGTTCTTGTGGACGAAGCACACCATATTGTTGCTCCAGGCTACATGCAGATCCTTGAGCACTTTGGCCTTGAGATACCTCGAGAGACGGGCCCTGCTTTGGTTGGCGTCTCTGCCACGTTCTCACGTTTTGACGGCTTAAGGTTAGGAGCAGCCATCGATCACATTGTCTACCACAAGGACTACGTTGACATGATAGGGGAAAAGTGGCTTGCAGACCTATTGTTCACAACCGTCAAATCGAGGGCAAATCTTTCCAAAGTGCAAGTGTCAAAGGATGGAGATTTTGCAACGACACAGCTATCTAAGGCAGTCAACACTCCGGAGAACAACGAGATCACTTTCAAAGCATGGCAGGCGGAAGCTGGCGATCGCAGATCAACACTGATCTTTTGCGTCGACATAGACCATGTGACCTACTTGACCTCCGTGTTCCGCCAACACGGGATTGATGCTCAGTATATCACTGGTTCCACAAAGAAGCGCTTGCGAGGCGAACGGCTCGATGCGTTCAGAAACCGTAAATTCCCTGTTCTCCTCAATTGTGGCGTCTTCACCGAAGGCACAGATATACCAAACATCGACTGCGTCTTACTCGCCAGACCAACCAAATCACGCAACCTCCTCGTCCAAATGATCGGCCGTGGCATGCGTCTTTATCGCGGCAAAAAGGACTGTCTTGTCGTTGACATGGTCTCGTCCCTCGAAACAGGCATCGTCTCTGTCCCCACGCTCTTCGGCCTCGACCCATCCGAGCTGGTAGAAAAGGCAACGCCTACTCAAATGAAAGACCTCAAAAACCGCCGCATCGAGGAACAAGACTGCATGAACCAACAGACTCGAACCACTATCGGCTGGCCCGCACCTTCACCAGATGTATCCGATTACCGCCTGACCTTCACCCGCTACGACACAGTCCAAGACCTAATCGACGACACCTCCGGCGAGCGCCACATCCGCGCCCTCAGCACAAACGCCTGGGTCCAAACCTCCGACGCGAAATTCGTCCTCAGCGCCAAAAACGGCGTCCTAACCGTCGAGCTCGACCCCTCCTCCCAAAAATTCCTCGTAATCTACAAGTCCACCCTCGCCCCTTCCCCCGCCACAAAATCCAAAGCACCCTACACCCGTCCTCGCACGATCGCCACCTCCACAACCCTCAGCGACGCCATCCACGCCGCCGACACCTTCGCCACCTCAAAGTTCGAGCGCGTGTTCATAAACAACGGGTCAGAATGGCGGCGCCAGCCAGCTAGTGAGGGGCAATTGGCATTTTTGAATCGGTTCCGGGGCGACGAGGAGCCGTTGACGGCGGAGCAGGTGACGAAGGGGAAGGCGGCGGATATGCTGACGAAGTGGAAGCATGGGGCTAGGGGGCGGTTTGAAAAGATGTTGGTGAAGAAGAGGAAGGAGGAGAAGGAGATTGCGAAAGCTCAAGAGATGAGGAGGAGGGAAGAGGTTGCGGTGGGGCCCTTGGAAGCGTAATCTTTGTGTGCATGAATGATGCAGGGCAAATGCAATGCTGTCTATCCTATTCTATTCGATCTCTAAACACGACATCCAAGCGAGTGAACAGCACCCGCCATCTCTCTCTAACAATACCCAATTACTTCACCGCCAAACAACCCAACGCCGCGCTCAACCCAAGAACCGCATCATCTAATGACCTCACCCGCCGCCCTACCCCCTAACTCCTCAATCCCCTGCCCCGCTTCCAAGATCAAACTCCCACCCAACACCCCCTTCGAATTCCCCAACAAACCCTTCTTCGCTTCTCCCGTCCAAACCTCATGAAACTTCACACTTTCATCGCTCCCAGCGACGACAATACAGCCTTCCTCTTGCGTCCTACTCCCCCACCTCTGTCCCTCCCTCTCCCCACCACTCCTCTCATCATTCGGCCCGCCAGGAAAAGCCACCGCCCACAACGCCCTCCCTCCATCTCCCGGATTCCTCCTCACATCACTATTACTCCCCCACGGAATACTCACAACACAACTCCCACTCGGCCACGCGAACACCGCAATCCTGACCCCGTGTTCCGGCTGTGCATAGCCGAACGTGGCGCATACTTCCCTCTTTGTCTTGGACCAGATCAGGCTGGTGACTTGAGCGAAGACGTTGATGAGAGCCAAGGTGGCGCCACTGCCCGTGTGGAAGAAGTGGATCTGCCGGTCGTTGCTGCCACCGCCCGTGGCCAGAAGGCTGGGTTGCCAGGGCGCGAACGCGATGGCTTTGACGGCTGCAGAATGTTGGAAGGTGTGAGTTTGGAGGCCTGGGCCGTGGGTGAGGAGGGTTGGTCTTGTGGTGGGTGGTGGAGCTAGGTGTTGGGTAAGGGTGGGTTGACAGAAGATGCGGCGTTCATTCAAGGGTTGAGGAGTGGCTTCGCGGTGGGTGGGTGATGCGGGTGGAGTCAGAGGTTGGTTTGTTGCTGACGGCAGGAGGACAGGGGCTGAAGGCGTTCGTGGGGCAGGATCGATAGTGACGTGAGTTTGTGTGAGCGAGGGAGTAGTAGACCGGCGCCCTAACCGAGAGACATGTCGAATAATGCCTTGTCTGTCGGGGCTCATTGGTGGTGAATAGAGATGTGGCCCTGGCTCAGGATCTCTTTGGGAAGGACCCGAAGAAATGTCGATGGTAGATGGTTGCATGCGCAGTGGAGACCTTCCTCGACCCGGAGCCTCGTTCTGTAAGACTTTGGCAACCTCGAACAAAAGAGCCGCGTTATCATTGCCACCAGTTGCGAAACACGTACCATCCGGAGACCATGCTAAGCCACAAACCTGCTGTGAGTGAGCAGCAACTTTGGCAAGCTGGACAATCTGTCCGTACCCTTCAGGTATATTCAGCAGAGAGTTGGCGTCAGGCCATTCGATGGAATAGTAATGAAGATCTCCGACATCATCGCCAATCAGCAAATCTTCACATGGCACGCTGAGACCAGCAAGTAATCGAGATGGTCTGAGGCTGACCGTCGGTTTGAAAGCAAGACAGGATACTGGGCTCGACTTTTGCATCTGAAATCTAGGCCTTCCTTCTTCCGACGGACTCACAAGGGAGACGAGACCACTCTGTCGACCAACTGCGAGGATTGCCTTTCTACCTTCTTCGGAAGAGAATGAAAGGCACGTCACATGACTGCCGGGTCGATTGGATGCGAGAGGAGGGAAACGTACGCCAAGTTCCTCGGACCAGAGGTACACCCTGCTGCTAAGTCCCACGGCAAGTGTTCGACAAACATGGGAGTATGCAAGTGTTGAGCAGTAAAAATCATCGCGAAGTCGTGGAGCGTCGAGAACTCTGAACGGAAGGGTTGGAACGGACCGCGACGGACTTCTGCTGCGGTTCTTCTGGCCAGCTAATGAGAGTCAGCATGCGATTCGTCAACAGGAAGCCGGGAGAACTTACGGTCTGCTCCTTCTTCTCTTTCCCACCAATTGTTCCGCCAGGTGAAAGGTCTGCACTGTGAAGACCCAGTTGATGGAGACGTTATCAATTGAGGTCGCGGGGTGGGGCCAAGAACGCGGCTTGCTTGATCTATGTCAAGTGCCAGAGCCAGACGATCCTCATGCTGCTGTGCGTCTTGACTTGAGCCGTTCTTGTCCAGAAAATAGGCAGTGTGCATTGGGCCATTCGTGCCACTAGCCAACAATCCACCATGACCATCCTGCACACCTGGACGCGGTCCACCTTGTGCAACAGTCGGACCACCCACGTTCCATACAGCTCCGACACTTATCTGTCTTGGGGTATTCGCAGACTCATTGGCGTCCACCGGGCCAGGAGATGCGTCATGGCCATGAACAAAGGACGGTGTGAAGTGTGGAGGCTGTTGTCTTGCGCCGAGGGAAGAGCCCCGGATCCTGACAGCATCTCTTGACCTCGAAGGACTTGTGGTACGGAAGGGGTCCGCGGTGTCATCTCTTTGGCGTCTGATTCGCTCTCCAGGGCTCAGACTATGGGTTGACTTGCTGACACGGAAAATGCTCTCTCTTTCGATGCTCTCCGCTCGCGGTGATAGGAAGCGATCGGGAGACGAGAACCAAGTGCGGGCTCGCTGTGAATCTTCAGCACAACTGATGCACCTCCTCCGGACCGGTCTGCCTCGGACGGGTGTGCTTATCAGCTGCCAAATCTTGTCCGGCTCGTCCCCAGGCGATGTCATGTTCTCTCCGGGAATGGGCCGCTGGTGGCCTGCTGGTTGGGGGATTCGTCCGTCTGAAGACATGGATAGGGTCATCGTCTTCTCCCAGCAACTTTTCTCGGAAGATCCACAGGAGAAAGAAGACGCAGACGAGGGGAATTGAGATGCACATGACGATGAGGCTACCTTGGTCGATTTTTCCGGCTGGAGGAGCTGTTGGTTGGTATCTTTGGATTGGTCCATTGTACACTTCGGGACGGAAAAAGGGTCTGACGATATTTTGGAGGCCCTGTCCAATTTCCTTCAAGGGAGTCTTCGGTGACATGATGTATCACAGCATGGACAACGATGATTGCCTGGCGGTTGGCCAGGACACCAAAAAGGTGTAATACCAAATAGAAGATGCCTCGAGGTACGATGATTCAGTAAGGGTGCCCGCCAGTACAGCCTCTGGACGTAGAACTGTTGTAGAAAAGAATCAAGGCAGAAGGGCGATTGAAGCGATGCTGGAGGCCATCTTTCTCGTTCCCCTTCTGCGTCTTTCTTCTCTTCCTTCCTTCCTTCCTCCCTCCATTGTCCGACTCGCCCTTCCCGGGAAACGGCAATCTTGTAGAGCCCTCCGACTCAACTTCATGGTTAGGCTTCATTATGGCAAGTGTAAGTGAAGAGTGAACGGAACTGGTCAATGAGGATATGGAAAGCTGATCTGGCAGCTTAGCACGGAATTCCTCGCCTTGCGACGAGGGAAGAGAAGTCTGCGGAAGCCTGCGCACGAGACGCGAAGGAGATTAAGAAGTACCAAGAACTCGTGGAAGCTGTCGAGTCACAGGTTAGTCTCAATCAATTTGAAGGTCGTGAATGCAAGTTGAAATGTATGCTCTAGGTCCGCGACGGGGATTTCACGCCAGAACTTCTACAAAAGACAGCCGAGATACTCAAGACCAACCCCGAGTACTACACTGTTTGGAACCACCGAAGACGTATCTATGCCAATGAATTCAAATCTATCCTTCATCAATACTCAATCGGCGAGTTGACAGCAGAGAGTCATGACAGCCAGATTCTAGATATCATCCGGCTTGACCTTCAATTTCTGTTGCCACTTCTCATTCAATTTCCGAAATGCTATTGGATATGGAATCATCGCGTTTGGCTACTAGAGCAAGCCACGCATCTCTTACCGGCAGCCAAAGCACGTCCTCTCTGGGAGGAAGAGTTGCGCCTGGCGGGCAAGATGCTGAGCCGTGACAGTCGTAACTTTCATGGCTGGGGCTATCGGAGAACAATCGTTGACCATCTCGAGAGCGACAAATTGAATGGAAAGAGCATGGCCAGGGACGAGCTCGATTATACCACGAGGATGATCAGCACTAATCTGTCGAATTTCTCTGCGTGGCATAATCGGACGAAATTGATCTCAAGGATCTTGGACGAAAGGAGCGCGGACGAAGATGAGAGGAGAGCGATGCTAGACGAAGGTGACATGGGTCATGCTGATCAAGGCTTTGCAATGGCTGACGTGAACAGAGATTGCGCTCATTCACAAGGCGCTGTTCGACCCATACGACCAGTCGCTCTGGTTTTATCATCAGACCCTTCTGTGCACATTTGATCTAGATCAGGCATCCCAAACGCTGGCGCCCCAGCTAAGTGACTCTGATCGGCTGAACTATCTTTCCCGAGAACTAGAATTCATTGAGGAAATACTAGATGATGTCAACGATTGCAAATGGATCTATCAGGCTCTGGTAAATTGCAAATTACTCGTCGCAAAGATCCAAGGATACATGTCTGAGCAGGATCAAAGAGAGGTGAAAGCTTGGTTAACTGAACTGAGGGAGTTAGATCATTTGAGGAAAGGCCGTTGGGACGACTTGGAAGAGAAATTGGGGATATAATTTCTTTGCATTGGGATCATGACTACCACTTCAATCACCCCCATAGAAACACGTATAAGCTTTGGCGAGCTGCCCAGTAGGCAACTGCTTGGGCGCTTCTTGCGGCCACCATATGTAACAGCCACAATTCGCTGGACCCTTGCCCTTGATGCAGCAATTTTCTGGCTCACCAAAGTAGCATCTCCCACGAAAAAGTGGAGAAAAAGAACTACAGCGACGATCTTGTGTCTCCTTCGCAAGACGCTCTGCATGCTCGCATGTATATGTTTGAGGCATACTCGTAACCATATTGACGTTGGCTTCAGGCACGGCACTGAGATTGGCCAGGTTTGCTAATGGGTAGGTTGTGGTGGTGAACGTTGTCGGTGAGAAGCTGCTGGCACGAGTGCTAAGCGTATTACTGGACTCGACGAACGCTGGCGTGATTGCGGCCAGTAATGGGATTCTATGAGTACCGTTGCTGTTGGCGGGCTTGCTCGTGGTCCCCGTGGCCATTACAAGAAGAAGGGCGAAGATTGTAGCTTTACTCAGAAGAGATAGCCAAGGCATGTTCGTAAAATAGTTGAGGATTCTGGCTGTTGAGTTGCTGGCCCTGGCTGTGTAGAGCTTCGACCTGTTATACGAATATCTTTTACCGTAGCAAGACATCTACAAGCTCCATGAGCACCTTGATATAGATGGTAGACCCTGAAGACCTTGCGGAGATCTAGAACACCCTTCATTAGGCTGGGGACAACAAAGCTTGCAAAATCAGAAGAGTACCCAGAGGTACTCACTCACCTTACAATGACCAAATAAGCGTTGAGTACCTATGCGATGGGTGATTCTTCCGGTAAGAATCCCGTAGCAGTGGTAGCACCTGAGGACGCCCAATATGATTGACCTAAAGACATTGAGCTGACGCCAGAGCGTTCTGTATGCAAAAAGAAGCTGCAAGATCGTGTATATTGGATGGCTCAGAGGGTACAAGTGCCATGAAATTGACACATGGCTTTCTCGTTGATTTCAAAATCAACCACGAATGTTCGTTATAGCATATGCTTGAAGCCGAGTTCATTCTCGGACAGAAAACAAAGGACGCCTATTCTTTCAGCGAGCTTCAGCGATCCGGACCTGGTTTTATTTATGCTACGTCGATTGAGACGAGGCGGTGCGATACAAAGCTGGCCCGTCAGAGGGATTTGAAATCGATTGTCCTCCAAGAAACGATGAAGCCGCGTCTGAAAGACATTATGCCGAGCTTCTGGCCTCCACTAATCATGTTGTTTGCAATGAAAATCCTGGACAGTCGGATGAATTCACCAGCGGTCTGTTGTCCGCAAGGATAATATGGAACAATCTCCATACACAAGGTGGAAAGTGTGCTTTCGGTCAGCATGTGGTGCGCAGCCTGCTAGGACATCTATAGGTCATCACTCAGCCTTTCAGGCGGTACTGAGTAGACGTTTTATGATTGTTCCCATACGTGATGGTGGCAGAGGTCGAAATTAGCAGTCGTAGGTGAAACGTAGCTTGAGCGATAGGAGCTTTAACGTCCGGGGGAAAAGCTTGGTCGCGATCCTCAACGTCAAAGATCTGAGACACGAACACGGGCACAAGGACTGGAAGACATTCCAGTCAACCGGGCCTTGACTAAGTCCTTTGCAACAACTCTCACCAAGTGCCTAACGATATCAATGCATTTCCCGTTCTATTAAGTGGCATACGACGAAGCAGCGCCCTCCCCAACACACCCCAATACCGTGAACAGTCACAGCATTTGCACCTGCTGCAGCCCGTCTCTCTGACAGCTTTCGGAGTCATCTACCGATGCACGCTCTTTGCCCTTACGATTGAAGGGTGACTTTACCTCGAGTTCGAGGCGTGAAAGATGGACGCAGCAGCATCAAGTGCAGAAAATACAGACCATGGGGTATGTAAGTTACGTCCTATGCTGAAACCTGCCTCTGATCTGTATTTGTACCTCAGGAGACCTTTGAAGATGCGTCAGACTCGACGGGTGTGAATGGAGCTAAGACAGCCGGTCCTGGCAGGTCGCTGAGCGAAAGACCTTCATCGTCATCTTCCAACTCTACACCCAAAGCCTCCATCTCCGAATCCTCTACAGCGGAGCCGATTGACCCTGAACATGGACTCTCTGAGAATGTCAAAACAGTCGAGGGCTCTTTTCACTCAGAACATATAAATAAGTCGCCTCTTCTGACAGCACACAGCATGTCGACCAGGTCGATGAACGACGAGAAGCTGGTGAGTGCACAGGACGCTTCTGCACAAGGTCCCTCCATCAAACCAGTTATCGTGCCTCCTGAACAGCCCGAAGCTTCAAAGGATATTCCCGCGGCCAAACCTCCTCCGTTGCCTTCCCGTTTTACAGGCTTTTCCGCCTCACTCCCTGGTGTGCCGTGGGGAGCCAGCTCGAAGACCGCTACGAGCTCCAATGCCGCGCCGCAGGTACAGTCGCGAAAGGTGACCGGGCCTTTTGCATGGCTCAATAGAGCGGCATCGGTACCGAAGGAGGGCAGGTCGCCACCACTTCAAGCGGGTAGCTCCTTCCTGGATCGCAGAAACACTTCGGCGTCCGTCTCGACCATCGGCAGCAACCCAGACCTGATGTTGAAGACATTAGACGAAGGGAACGAGGCGAATGCTGCGCAAGTGGCGAGGCCGCCCGTGAGAACGACGCTACGTGATAGATTCAAGATGCTGAGGATGCGAGAAGAGGCAGGAATAACATCATTGGACGATCCAGAAGAGTCGGAAGGTGGCGCCATAGCTGGTTTGATTGGACGAAGCACTAGCCTGGGTGTTGGCGTTGCAAGTCCAAGCAGCGTGGCTGATGAAAAAGATGGTGGCCTGGCTGGCTCGCCCATCACGAGCCCTCAGTCACCCGAACCCCCGTCTACTGTCAATGTCAGTCTAGCGCCAGGAACGGTATCAGGTGTTTCGACTGCCGCAAGCGATGCTGTAACACCAATTGACTGGGACTTCTGGCAGACAGTGGTCAATGACGGACCTCAAGCGGTGGCCCGGACAAGTCCTGAAGAGTTGGCTCAATCAATTGCTAGCGGTATTCCACAGACGATCAGAGGTGTGATATGGCAAGTTCTAGCCAGCAGCAAGAACGAGGACTTGGAAGGCGTTTATCACGATCTCTTACTGAGAGGGACGGACCAGGAAGCCAAAGATGCCCATCACCAGGTTCATTTACCAAACGGACATGCGAATGGCAGTCTCAAGGAGAAAGATTCAATTGCTTCTTCTGCATCATCCGTTCATTCTGGGCATTCTACTCCAGCTACGAGCACAAATGTGGGAGTCACTTCGCCCACTTCTTCCGTGGAGAAAGATGCTGAAACCTTGGCCAAAGTGCAGGCGAAGTTGACAGCAGAGCGTCAGAAGAAGTTCAAAGAAGATGTAGCTGCGCTTCTGAAGCTCGAGAAGATGATCAAAAGAGACATGGGCGCAAGGACCAGTTACTCGAAATATGCTGTTGCAACTGGATTTCAAGACGGCCTTTTCAATGTTTGCAAGGCCTATGCTCTTTTCGATGAAGGCGTTGGCTATCCGCAAGGGATGAACTTCATCGTCATGCCACTCCTTTTCACGATGCCTGAGGAGGAAGCCTTTTGCCTCTTGGTTCGACTGATGAACAAGTACGGTGTTCGAGAGCTATTCATCCAAGACATGCCTGGTTTACATCTGCATCTTTACCAGTTTGAAAGACTTTTAGAAGACCTCGAACCCGCACTTTACTGCCACCTCAACCGTCGAGGCGTCACTCCCAAGCTCTACGCCACTCAATGGTTCCTCACCTTGTTCGCCTATCGCTTTCCTCTACAGCTTGTCATGCGCGTATTTGACCTCGTTCTCTCCGAAGGCTTGGAAGGCGCTATCCTCAAATTCGGTATGGCCGTGGTGCAGCGGAATGTTTCAACGCTGCTTGCCCTGGAAGATATGGCTGCTCTAACAAACTTTTTGAAAGAGAAATTATTTGATGTGTATATTGACCAAACACCGACGAGCAAATCTATACTCGAGTCCGGGTTTTTCGGCAGCTCTGGGGGAACGGATACCGAGGTCTACCGAGCCGACATCTTGGTGCAGGATGCGTGTGCTATCAAAATCACGCCTGAAATGCTCAAGAGATATCGCTCTGAGTGGACTGTGAAAGTACGGGTTGAGAAAGATCGAGATACAGAAATTGAGAACTATCGGTCGACGATAACTACGCAGACGGCCAAGATTCGCAGTCTCGAAGAGAGAGCAGAAAAATCCGACACAGAGCATGTGCAGATTGCGACAGATCTAGTCCGTGTCAAGGTAGAGAACCAAGAGCTTCACGACAGCAACGAAAGCCTCAGAGGTCAGGTGGACGAATTGAAGAAGGTAGTGGAGAGTGAAGCTGCCACGGTCGAAGCAAGACTGAAGGGCGAAATGGATCGAGTCATGCAACGCAATATCGAGGTCCAAAACGAGAATCGGCTGATGGAAGAGTCGATGGCCGAGATGGAGGCGAGTCTAGTGGAGACGAAGATGAGATATGCAGAGGTGAGCAATCCAACCTGACGCTTTCACTCTCCTTACTTATATATCTGCAGATCACAGAAAACCACGAAACGCTGAAGCAAAAGTGGAATGACCTCCGCAAGGCTTTGGACTGATGTAGGGAGCAATAGCGTCCGAACTTGTTCTTTGATGTATTATCTTATTACAGCCTGCATTTCTAGACCAACAGCTGGCACAGCGGCACATGGGAATGGCGTTGGAGATACGCGACCACCATTTTCGGTCGGCTGAGTGATATCGTGGTCGGAGCCAGGGGACTCAGCATATTTGATATTTCCACCTGTCCTACTATGGTATGACTGAAGTATCAGGGGAGAAGATAGTTCACAAGATGCATTTAATACTTGTGCGACAGAATACCCAACAATATCAGTGGTGGCACTGACCGTTTGCGTCTTCGTGGCGGAGAGTACCTGTCCTCCAGCTTCATTTCCTGGCCGGAGCACACGATTGGGGAGTGTTTCTTGACTTTGCCGTGTGGTGGCTGGTGCTTTCCATTCGCCTGTCTCGCTCAATACTACGGATCTCCAATCTTTTGCGGGGTGAAGCTGTCCCTCCATTCGGACTCCGATAGGTTTGCTGACCAACTAGATTGGTCGGATTCTGGATTCATGCGTTCCTTTCTCTGCGTTCTTACTTTGCTCGATTGCATTCACTCTGTGGCGATCTGTTACTTTTCCAGAGCAATCACCCTTTCTCGTCCTATCATTCTATCAGTGATAAAGTTTCATCTCAAAAGGGATTTGGAGGATCCGTTTGCCCGCTCGGAAATTGAGCAGAGTCTACATCATAAAGCTACCTGTCACTGCTCTCTTGCAATTTCAGATTTGTTGGCATCCTGCGTGGGCGTCTTTTGTGGTGAAGGGCACAGACAAAATGATCAAACCAATCGAGCGGTTTACCATGTTCAAAGTCTCCGATGCAGAGGGTCGAAAGAAGATACTAGATCAGTACAAAGTCTTTAAGAAGACCGCTGTCAAGGTACCTCCCAAAACTCGTCCAGCGCACTGAGTCATGGCGCTGCGAATTCCTGAACTCTTTTCGTCAGAAGAGCTTATCTTTTGTGTCATCAGGATGGCAAACCGTATATCCTGGCTTGCGAGGCTGGAGAGGCAGGACAAGACCCGCGTTCGAAGGGCTGGAACGTTGCGGTCAAGAGCACATTTGCAAGCAAGGAGGACATGGACTACTACGACACTGAATGTGAAGCACACCAGAAGCTGAAGACTGTTGCTAAGCCGGTGGTGGAGGATATCATGACGGTCTGGTTCGAAAGTATCTTCGCAGAATGAGTGAGATATGAGAAAATGAGAGGAAGTGCTTGACATGGCAAGGCGACAATGTACTAGAAAGAGCTGATCAACCCTTCACGTTTCTTCCTACAATTGGATTACTCCTCTGAGAAGTTGTGGAGGTAGGAATTGCGGGCTGTCGTTCTAGTCATTGTGGATTTCAAAAGTGTTGCGAAAGTTTGGAAGCAGATTAAGAATTGCTGCTGCTATATGAATTTATAAAAATGGTTCTTGTAGACTATCAATACCCATAGATTAAGAACGAACTAAAAAGAAAGGTACTTGAACTTCCAAATCTAAAGATATAGATTACAGACAGCATTAAGTTTTTTTAAGAGCACAGACTTCACGCACATAATCTTTCGGTCCTAATTCTCCAAACATCACTGGATCTATTAGTATGGAGTTGCGTAGGTTCTGCTTATGCCTGCCTTGTATTAAGAATAACCCTACTAACACCGCTTCTCAATATTTTAGTAGAACCACAATGCCATCCATCCCTCTTTACCCTCCCAACCTGTCCCGTTCACCGGCAACTTTCAATCCACTGCCCTCCCCCATCCAAACACCCTCCGGCCTCGCACTCCTCGAAATTCAAGGCACGTTGCACACCTCATCCTCCAACCAAGATTCAACATCTCCTTCCTCGCTCGACCCTACTATCGAAAACAGCTCCTCGCACGAGACACCGATCGGTCGTATCGTCTTTCCCAACTACAAGCCCTCTCTACTAGGGGAAGAAGACCAAAGCTGGATGAAGAGGGTGTATCTCTACGTTGGCAAACATCAGAGACTGACGGGGGAGGTGAAGAAATTGGGGAAACCTGTTGCTGTGTTGCGGAAGAGAGGAAGAAGAGAAATGACGGATGGCAGAGTGGGCATGGAGCATGAGAGTGGGGCTGAGGAGATCGGAGAGGAGCTGGAGGTCGTGGAGATAGTCAGATTCAGGATTTTGTTCGCTGGGAGGCCGGAACCGGTTGGTGAGTGATGAGGTGAGAAACGACGTCTGGGATGTGACTGGGGAACATTTATGGATCCATGCAGATGGTTGCTCGCACTGCCCACCTCTTTATGATTGACAAAACTCTTCGAAGGCAGCGGGCTCGACAGTTTTACGCAGTGCAATGTCCAACTCGACCCGAAAGCCTTAGATTACTCGTTCGAACAGCAGACTTGGCCCCGGAAGGCATCCTCTTATACTTGCGTTCACGGGACACTACCATTCGACAACCTTTGATGAGATAAAAAAATACTCCTTCATTCAACCAATGCCAATTAAACCAAACACCGGCTACAGCTTCAGGCCTCGGACCAGGGACACTCGCAATCGACAATCAAGAAGATAGATCCGCGCCTCATAGGGTAACAGCTTCTTACATCTACTCGCACTAGTGTTTGCTTGTACTAATTGCACACGGCCCTCGAAACCGGCTGGCAGCTTGAAGGATTGCTCCTCCGCCGTGAAGTTCAATACTACAACCGCCGCCTCCCCACCAAAATGCTGCGAGTAGATGAATGTCTGCTCGTTGTCGATGTCAAATTCACCATAGATGAAGACATCTCGGTGCTCTTTGCTCAGCTTCAGCATCTTCTTCCAGTAGCTTAACACGCTCCCAGGATCGTTCTCTTGCTGCTTCACATTGTTATGGGGATATGCGTCGTGCGCTCGCATCCAAAGCGCCACGTCTTCATCTGTAAAGCCAATATGCAGCTTATCAACCCATTGCATTGGTAAGCGAGCGTGGTCCCGAGCCAATACTTGAAGGCCTTTCATTGCTCTTGCTACTCTTCAATCCCCCAGCTCTCAGGAGCGTTGATCATGCCGGTCTCTTGACCTTGGTAGAGGAACAGGGTGCCGGTCATCGTACTAAGCATGGTCGCCAGCATCTTAGCTGCGATGTCTCTGAACTCAAGATGGTCTGAGGCATATCTCGACACGCTTCGTCCTTGGTCATGGTTTTCGCAGAAGGCAGTCTTTCAGCCATCGGTGCCAGCATTGAATTGCTGCCATTTAGTGACAACCTTCTTCAAGTCATTTAAGGCATGCAGCGAATGCTTAAAACTCTTTGCTGTGCCTATCCTTAGGTCCACGAAGTTAAATTGAGAGGACCATATCCAACTGTCCGTTGGACTGTGATACGTATCGCAGCACGTGCGCTGGATCAGGCGTGTTTGGCAGTTTCTCCAACCGTGATGGCGCCATATTAATCCAGAATTTCTTTGTTCATTTCGCGAAAGGACTCATGCATTCGAGGTCCGTTGCAATGAAAATCATGTGCTGGCTGAGTGAAGGAGCTGGGGTCTTTGATAAGTGCGTTAGCAAAATCTTTTTCTGGGAGTACATATTGACTGTGTCGACCCGAAAGCCGTCGACGCCGTTCTTGAGTCAAAGGTGCATAGCAGATTCATATATCGCCTTTCTGCATTCTCGGTCCTCCCAATTCAGGTCTAGTTGCTCAGGCATGAAAATTGGAGATAGTACCGACATCGACTCCTTCAACCACGCGTGCTGATCGGAAGTGTGGTTAATCACCAGATCCAACAGGACTCGAATATCCAGCTGGTGTGCTTTTTTTATGAGTCTTTCCGTATCGGCGACCGTTCCAAACGGCTCATACACTTCTTCATAATTACTTAAGTCATATCCCATATCATGTTGTGGTGAATCATACATTGGAGACACCCAGATCACGTTCACACCGAGGCTCGCAATGTCATCAAGCTTCGAAATAATGCCGGGCAGATCTCCGAGACCATCACGATTTGAGTCCTTGTACGAGGCAGGATATATTTGCTAACATTCGCAACGTTGGCATAGTGGCACTTACTGTTAGACCTCGATCACTCACGTATCTGGTTCCATCTTGCCACCAGGTATATTCCGTCACGCCTTTGAACTCTATTTTCTCCCTCTCTGTCAAAGTGCCGTTCATCCTTCTCGGACTCCGATGAGCGAAATGCGGTTAGGGCACCGAGACTGCAGGATATACGGGCCATGAACGATGACTTCGATAGGCGGCTTCTGCAACACAAATGCTAGATCACGTCTTATCAAACCGGTATATCCTGTACGAGCTGGAGGGACCGGTGGGATCCTCGCGCGGAGCTCCGAGACCTCAACGATAATGTATATAGGTGAGACAAGGGGCGAGACTCTTGAAATTGCAGTGGTCAGAAAGAACAGCGGATCCTGGCTTCCGACACATAGAGTCCCACACTGGTGGTATGGCCACGGGTCGAGCTCAACCATGAGGCTACTAGATGTAGGCCAGAGACCGTTGGTCTTTCGAGTACAGGATAGCAAAAATTGTTGAAGATCGTCTTGTCCATTTTGACATCCTTCTCCTAATCGCTCCGATCGAGCTGCGATGATCCACTCTCCAACAGAAAGCCCAGATGCGAACGGCAGAGAGCATGCTAGAGCGAGGTTGTCGAAAGCGTGGCTTACCATGTTCAGAATCTTGAGAGCGCGTCATCTCCAGCATAAGACGCAACATTTGCAGAAGCCACAAACGCAACCAAAAGCCATTTCCACAGCTGAAGGGGGCTCACCAATCTCATTTACCCAAGTTTGAGAGGGGTTTCTGCTTGATGAGTGATGCATTCAGGATTCCCGAGCCTCGAGTGCCCTCGATATCACCGAGTATTTCTCCGAGTATTTTTGGATATGGCCGGCTAAACCCCGGAAGGCCCGACCTGTGAGCCGTCTTCTATGCCGCTGATAGTGCCGGAACCTAGGAAGTAAACTGCTGCTTAGAGGTTTGGGGGCTGCTTCAACGTATCCACGTAGCGTTCCCACTCCCGCCTATAGATTTGACACATTGAGGATCGCGAAGCGAGCATCAACCTCAACCCTCAATGGACGAATGAAAGCACAGGACCAAGAAGGATTTCAACGTCTTTTCGATTCGATTGTCCAAGGAGTAAGTGCAGGTGGGTCAATGCTGGAAGCGACGTGTCACCGTGACCCATCTCCATTTCGAACCAAAGGCGTCCTGAATCTGTCCTTTGCGGGACTATGGCCCGATGTGACCAGGTCCCTAACAAGGGCGAGCTGCGAATATGCATGAGTGCCCCGACTCAACTCGTATCAGTCCATCTGAATAGCTTAGCAGTTGGTCAGATCGAAAGGTGCTCCATCTTCTGCACGCGGTCAGCTCTGGAAATGGTAATGCATTAAATTTGATATCTCTAACCCCAGTTCACATCTTGCAACAAATGCGCAAAGACGCATCAATCGGGCCTATTCAACGCGGTGTCCGCAGCTATCCATTCGCTACATCATCCTGGCATGGATTTTCTGACATTTCTCGTGACGATCCTACCACCTATTTATTGGTAGATCCGTGGGAAGATGTATCACCATACTCGTCAGGGAAAGCTCGATCGTGCATGCAGATCATGGTACATCGTCCGCCGTCCCGGAAACTTTCCTGCAGTAAACCTGCGGGGTCGAGGCGCGAATTTGTGTCTCAATCTGTTGATATGACGCTTTCATATCCCAACGGCTTTCTTTGCCTATATATACCTTCACGATTCTGTCCTTATACCACGAAGTTGACCAATCTCCTTTCCTCGCATCTTCGCAAAACCACAAGTTACAAATTCGGCGATTGCGATCAGCTAGCGTCTCTGCATGTATTTTCTTAGGTGTTTCATTGCTTTCTAGTGTTCTTGCAGCCCTTTGAGCGCACATGAAGCATGTCTTTATTTCAGGCACCAGCTAGCATTGATGCAACCCTTGCACGTGCGCAACAGAAATCGATTAATAGTGGGACGGTTTCGAGCAAAATATCGGTGGCTCACCAAGAAGAGGCTGTGGAAGCGACTAATCATATCTCGAACGGCATCTATGAGAGATCATTACCATCCTTACATTTTCTCCGATGGCGGCCAATGTATCACATGTTGGCTGCCAATGCGTGGATGAACAATCCTTGCGCACCTGGGTACGACCCTGCGACAGGACTATATCATCTTTCATTTCGATGGAACCCAAGACGTAATGTGTACGGCAAGATCGCATGGGGCGCAATCTCTTGGGGACAGGCAAAGTCACCAGATCTGATATCGTGGACTGTCTCAGGGGAGCCAAGTATGAAACCCGGAAACTGGTACGACAAGGAAGGATGCTTTACCGGTTGCATGTATCCTACCGCTGCTGATGGGTCGAAAGGGCTTACCATCTTTTATACCGGTGTCAGCCGACTGCCATTACACTTCAGCCTTCCTTGTGTTCACCAAATGGAGACATTGAACATAGCGCATTCAAAGGATGATGGATCGACATGGATCAAAGATGAATCCAACCCAATCCTCCCAGAGCCACCCACAGGCGTGGCAGTGACAGGGTGGCGGGACCCGATGGTAGCTCCTTGGCCGTCGTTGGATACTGCGCTGGGGAGACCAATCGGTGAAGGTAATCTCTACGGACTCATATCCGGAGGAATTAAGGGCAAGGGTCCAACAGCTTTTCTCTATGCGATTGACAAAAGAAACATGAAACGGTGGAAGCTCATCTGCGATCTAGTTGAGCTAGGTCTGAATCATCGTATTTCGCGCTGGTCTGGCGACATGGGCGTCAACTGGGAATGTGCTAATTTCACCACGTTGGTAGACAGCGAGGACGGTTCTTTCCGGGAGCTTATAATAGTTGGCGGAGAAGGTTCAAAGACTCCTAAGCCCGATCTTTCTTTTACGCAGCATCCTCAGCAGCAAACACATTTTCCTCGTGCAGAGCGCTCACAGCAATGGATGTGTGGCACATTCGTGGTGGAACAAAGATCCGATGGGACAAGTATCCCGAGGCTGAAGTACACCACAGGTGGACGTTTTGATCACGGGATCGGCTATGGCTATAACTCCTTCACTGACCCAAAGACCTCGCGACAAATCGTCTTCGGCTGGATTACAGAAGAAGACCTGCCCCAAAAGCTCGTGGACCGACAAAACTGGAGTGGACTGATTTCCCTTCCAAGAGAAGTGAAAATGCAAACCCTGAGAGGCATCAAGGCAGCCTTGGTCTCGCCGTTATCAGAAATCACATCCATTGAAGCCCAGCCCGATGCCAAGGTCCAAGGCACATACACGATTCGCACTCTGAGCGTAATTCCTGCTAAGTGTGTTGAGGCACTCCGTCAATCTTCCCGCGAGATATCTTTACCCGGTGGCCGGAGGCTACAAAACCCAAACACCAAGGATCAATCATGCCTGCTAAATGTGCAAAGCTGTCGATTCGAGCTCTTCTCTGTTTTCACTGTATCGAATACGTGCCAACGGATTGGGCTGTCCATTTTTCACACACAGGACAGAGACTTCGCTGACGCAACCATCATTTCCCTGCTAACAGCTACTGAAACACTTCGTATCAACCGTCCGAATTCAAGCCATGTCGACCCAGATATCAGCACGGTACCCGAAGTTGCGCCCTTTACACTATTTCAGTCAGCAAATGGATTGAGAGAACAGCTGGAGGTTCGAGCCTGGTTTGATGAATCGGTGTTGGAGGTGTTTGTGAATGAGCGATGCGCATTCAGCACTCGCATCTATCCAGCATCGAAGAGATGCTGGGGCATCAGCTTCTGGGCGGAAGACGAGGCGGGAGCTTCGGCACTTGTGGTAGCCAGAGCTTACGATGGATTGAGGGCAGATATCAGAGTAATGAGCTGAGAATGATTGATGCAGCCATGATATCAACGTAAAGAGGACGGGCCATTGGAATTTCCGACCACGCGACGCAGGTGTTTTGCTTGCATAAAGGGACTATGTCGAGGACGACTAATACGGCTTCCAGTACACATGCTTTGTTGCCTACATGCAACACTGGAAAGGTCTACTTGTGTCTCACACGATGAGTACGCCCTTGGTCCAGAAATGCTCCTGGGGTTATACTGGCGCAACCGCCAACTTTGGACGCAGTATTATGGCATCACAGCCCGATGGCCGGGACGAAATTTGGCGCATAGATTTTTCTCAACTTGGCTTGCGGGATGTTGATAAAACCATGTCCGAGGAGTCTAAAGATGCCACGGCATGATAGGAATGCTGGTCAAAAAGTCTAATTAATCCGTTCAGTTACAGTTATGGCCATTGAAGTCTTCCTATATGGATACTGTCGCACTGTCATTAGTGGTCAGCACGCCAAGAGTGCTGAAGACCTTCGGACAGACATGAGATCCTTATGTAAGCATTATCTCTTGGCACTAAACCCTGGACAAAACGTCGTGTCCAAGACCAATTGTGCTTCGCTCAAAGTCGGTACTTACACATCGGGTCGATGCCGGGGATGACTTAAACCGCTGCTATGCCCCGGAGATTATCATGAGATCTTGCTTATGGCTTCAGTTCGAGCAAAGGTGCGATTGTGAAGGGCAACGTTTATAGGTCGAATGAACGCCTACCGAGTTCTTGCAGCCCCTTTAAAACAAAGTCGGACCGACCTCCAGCGATCTTTTCAGGTTGGCGAAGTACTGCCTCCGACAGTCCCCAGGCGCCTCGTGCAAGCAACATGGCGTGCACCACGGACCATAACTACCAATACTTGTTCAGGATACCAGGGAGGTCAGCATTTGCAGCGTCCACTAGCCTCTCTGAGGTCCGAGTATGCAGAGACGACTGCTTTTGTACCATTGCAGCTCAAATTTGTGCCTAGAGACACCAATGTGCAGCCAGCATCTAGAAGTCAATCGATAAACGATGACTACATCCACGATGAGGAATACATTCGGCGAACCAATGAAGTGCCGACAGATTCTGAATACCCCGAGACACCAGAGTCCATCAATGCTAATCCAAAATGTGCGGTCCACAACACGCCCCGACCCACATTTAAGCTCAGATCCGAGTATGTCGACGGTATTCGACCAGGTGTCTTTCGATGCCTGGCCTACGTAGATGTCGCTGGCGGTGAGCAAATTTTGGGCGTGGGGGAAGGCATGAGAAAGGTAAGCCTCTTGTTGGACATCACGCACCAGCAGGATTTTGCGAAATGTTAACCCTTTGCTCAGAAAGAAGCCGAAAAGGCTGCATATCTTCATGTTGTTGCTCAGCTGCACGAAAATGGAGCGCTGAAGCTGGCTTACTCTAAACAGAAACACACCAAAAGGGAAAAAACCATCACCAAAGAGGAGGGTCTCTTGAGTTTCAGCGACGAAGCCTTAGGGAGGGGAAGAAATGCCAAGTACGATGTGTATGACTATGCAGCACGGTTCTTCTCTACCCCTAGATTCTACTACCGCGTCGCGAAGCTCTCTCCGGAACAGAATGACAAAGTGGTTTACCAAACCGTCGTTGAACTGCCCGGACGAGATATCAAAGCAAAGGGTGAGGGTTTTTCGGTCCGTAACGCAGAAACCGCTGCATGTCTCAATTTTTTTAAAGAGGCCGATCGGTACAAAGCTCATAGTCCCATGATCAAGGAGCCACTTGCGCTCCAATTAAGCAACGTCAAAAAGTTCTGGGAGTGGTATCAAGTCCAGCATCCTGAGACCGAGTTCAATGAGGACGGACCCTCCCATGTCGGAAACTGCGGACTGTTAAAGGCTCAATTATTGGCAGACGGCAAACCTCTTGGCGATGCTGTAGTATTGTTTGGGGATGCCGGCCAGGAAGAAAAACTGGAGCTTCTTGCATACTTGACAGCTGCCATTGCGCTGCAAAATGATGATACCGGCCTTTTTCGACGATACCTAGAGGCACACGGACAAAGAGACGGGCAACCCTCAGAAACAATGGCGCCGATTGACGTTGAAATCGATGCTGAGTCGGTCACAGTTATGGATCAGGCTATCAATCGAATGCCTGATTATACGGTTCCAAGCAGGAGCGAGGACATTACACTCTCTGGGTCATGGAAAGAGAGAAAAGACCAGCGTCGGAGGTCAAGGCAGGCCTTGGTCAGCCTCGCTCTTCGACGAAGGCTAGAAGCATTCAACAAGGACCCCCAGTACGAACAGCTTCGAACAAAGAAGGCGGCTCTTCCTATGAACCATTATCGAAGCGAAGTCGTGGAATTGGTTGAGAAGAACATCTGCTCCATCATCATGGGTGCTCCTGGAAGCGGCAAGACTACCCAAGTGCCTCAGATTATACTGGAACAGGCTATAGCAAAATATCTGTGGCCAGATTGCAACATCATGTGCACACAGCCACGTCGAATCGCCGCCACCTCCGTTGCTCGCAGGGTAGCAAGTGAACGACGGGAGTCCCTACAACAGACATCGGGTACCAAGTCCGAATGGATTCCAAGCTTCCACGGCAGGCTGGTAGCATAACGTACTGTACCACCGGTGTCCTCCTAAGACGGCTTCAACGTGATCCTGAAGATGTCTTTGAAAACTATTCCCACCTGATCATTGACGAGGTCCACGAGCGCGATATCACTGTTGACTTGCTTCTGGCTGTGCTGAAAAGAGAGATTGAAGAACGTCTTGTGGGAGGGAAGGTGGTTCCTAGAGTCGTGCTTATGAGTGCCACTATTGACGCCGGGTTGTTCGCAAGATACTTTCAAAGAACCCTTCCCGGCAGGGAAACAATCCACTGCCCCACTTTGAGTGTTCCTGGTCGACTGTTTCCCGTAACCGAGAGGCATTTGGAAGACATTTGGGAATCTTTGCAGCGGGATTATCCTGGCCAACTGAACTTCATCGAGTCAGATTCTGTCATCGCAGAGTACATTGAGCACGAACGTCAGATTGCACGTACACAGTCATTGATGACAAGAACTAGCCGCTTGGAAAAGTCAGCCGATAGAACAGGAAGAGATTTAACGATTGTTGATGATCTCCAGAAGGGCAACCGTACCTCAGACTCTCCCGATGCATCCATTGGCGAACACTTGGAAGCCCATGTGCCTGTTGCACTTGCCGCTGCTGTTATTGCACATCTTGCACGGACCACGCATGAAGGTGCTATCTTGACATTTCTACCTGGCTTAGAAGAAATTCTTAAACTCGAACGATGTCTTCGAAATGACAAGCCTCTTGCAGTAGACTTCCAGACTCCTACAAAGTTCAAAATATTTCTGCTGCATTCAAGCATCTCTGGCGCCGATCAATCTGAGGTCTTTGGAAGCGTACCAGAGGGATGCCGCAAAATCATATTAGCCACGAATATTGCAGAGACTTCTGTCACGATACCGGATGTCAGATATGTCGTTGACACCGGCAAGTTGCGAGAAAAGCAGTATGATCAAGTACGAAGGATCACAAAACTGCAGTGTACATGGATCAGTAAGTCGAATTCCACGCAGCGAGCCGGTAGGGCAGGGAGAGTACAGGATGGAAACTACTACGCCTTGTTTTCAAAGGCTCGATTTGAGACGATGAAAGCTACTGGGCTTCCGGAAATGCTCCGCTCGGATCTTCAAGAGGTCTGTCTCCACATTAAGGCACAGTCTCTCAAGGCTCCAATAGCAGAGTTTCTGGCTGGAGCGATTGAGCCGCCACCACCCCAAGCAGTTGCCTATGCTGTTGAAAGCCTGCAGAAATTGGAAGCACTGACCGATACCGAAGAACTGACGCCACTCGGGCGGCTGCTTGCGTCTCTGTAAGCAAACCTGGGGTTTTCGGTCTCAGAATGCACTAACGAACCCAGGCCTGTATATCCACCCTTCGGAAAAATGATCGTCCTAGGAATCATCTTTAGATGTCTCGACGCAATGATGATTCTGGGAGCAGCAGGCACAGAGCGTTCGATCTTTGTCAATCCTCTAGGCAAGAAACGAGAAAGCCTCGAAGCCCGCCATCCATTTTCGCAGAATTCTGAGAGTGATCATATCACATTCCTGAACGCCTACCGTATGATGCGCGACACGGCCGCCTATGAAGGCTCTGAGGCTGCCGAAGAAATAGCTCATGAGTACTTCATTCATTATGGTACCTTTAAGAACATCGAAGCCACAACCCGCGAAATTGAAAGGGTTCTCGTCGCTGCGGGCTTGATTCCTTACAGTGCACCAGCTGACAGATACAACAACGAACTCGGCGATCGCTCTGTCAATGAGACTTCTTCAAATTCTACTCTGATCAAAGCTCTGCTTACAGCAAGCTCTCCCACCAACCTCGCCATAGCCATATCTCCACACCGCCTACGAACCGCGTCATCCGACCTCCCCACGGTCATCCACCCCGCCTCCATCAAAGGCCTCAAAGCCAAGGCAAACCGTTCGAAGCTCACCCGCAACGACCTGTACATGTACAACGCCATGTCCAAATCAAACGACGGCAAGCACCTGTTTCTGCGAGATGTCTCTCCGGTATCTCCTCTCACTGCCATACTATTTGGTGAGCATCTGCAGAAGAAAGGAGTTTCTGGGCCCGCGAGGAGAACCCTGGAGCTGAATAAATGGCTCCCGCTCCTTGTCAAGGGTGAGCATGACGCTCCGAAGATCTTACTGAAGTATAGAGCAGCGTTAGATCAGGTCCTGAGTAGCACATTCCAGGACCTGTCGAGCAGGCGAAGGACAGATGAAGAGGAGGAGCGAGAGGGAGACGAGAGGGAGTATCTGGCTGACGATTCGCTGAGAGCTTTCTTCGTGGATGGTGTGGTTGACCTGCTCGACCGCGACGCCGCGAAACGAACCAACCAAGAAGCTGAAGTCTCAGATTCATTCAGAAATAGCGGCGACGATATCGGCTTAGGACCTCTTCAATCATTCCGAAGAGTCCACTCTGGCTGCCTTTGAAGCCGGACACCCAGGTAACGTGGATAGAGGGATCCTGTCGTTGTGCGATAGAGGCGCCTGACTTCACACTTCTAGATCCGTTGTCAATTCTCTGGCGTCACGTGCATGCGCTGGCTCCCGGCCCTACTTATGAGCCGGTCAGTACCTCGTTTCCTCTCGAACTCACCACTGAAGTCTACCAGGACTCCAAAGGAAAGGTAGAGCAAGTAAGAATCTGTAGCCGCGGAAGAAGATCGGTTCGGCTCGCTTCCTCAGGGAAACAGACAGACACGTCAGGATTTCACAACAAGGACAGAGCACGAAAAGCTCAGCGTACGCGAGGACCAAGACATGTCGAACCTTCAAAGAAAGAAAGGCAGACCATGAAATAGTTGGCGCAGCAGCCGAAGCAGCTAAACTAAATCAGGTCCTTCCTCACAAGAAGGAATGTGCCATTGTCAGCCCAGTCGAGGTCCTATGGTAGATTGGTCACCGGCTATCATTGTGGAAAGCCTGGACGATACAAGAGCGAGTTGCTCATATCACATGACAGGGACTCGGTTTCACGGGTGGGCTGCTGTGGAGCATCGTTGTATTCGTAGAGTGGGTTTCGGCTTCGGCCTTGTATACACCTACATGCATGTGTGCGCCTGCATGTGGGTATGTGCTTGTCCATTCAATTATGTACCAGTACAACATTTTAATGTCTACAGGAATAAGCAGCTAGCCAGCTAGCCAGCTGATTGGCATGACTAGAAACATGAAGGGTCATGGATGAATAGCTGGAGGGAGAGATAAAGGGATGGACGGACAAGTGGATGAATGAATGGAGAGAGAGGGAGGGAGGGAGAGAGAGAGAGAGAGAGAGAGGATCAGACTAATCCAGATTATCAATTTCATACTTCATGGATTGACACTATCGTGTCCAAGGGGAAAATGCGTCGCGAGAAACTGGGGTGGGAGTGCCTTGCTTGCTTGGGTGTATTTGGTTCGATGTCTGGAATCGTCGAGTCAGATTGCCATGACTGCCACTTGGTGCTGCTCAACGAGGATCATAGGTCACCTAGCTAGCTAGTCAGACTTGTTCTGCTGTGTCCGATGGGGCTTGTAGAATCTGAACGGCCTAGTCGCCCCGCGCGAAACGAGTATCCATTGATGGGATTAGTCATTGTCAAGTCATATCTCTAACTAGGTAGGATTGGCTAAGGAGTGTGCGTGCGTGCCATGCATTCCTCCCCTTATAAACCCCTCGAATCTGTGATCGTCGCGTCGCCAGGCTCCAGCTGTGAGGGCGGCGCATCATGAGAAGACGGGAAGTAGATGAGGACTCGGATGACGCGAGCAAGGATTACCACTTTACTATCCGGCCTGAAAGACGTGGTTTTTGAGTCAACCACGCTTTTAGTGGGAGGGGGACTGAAACGTGTGTCGGGATAAGTTTTAGATTACATCAGGTACTGGTATGGAAAGTAGTGATGAAGAGGTTTGGATCCCGACGCTGGGGCAACGATGAAATACATTTCATACCTTAGAAAATGACGTGGAAGTGCTTGGCGAATATGAAATGTGAACGCCGCAGTATGACTCGGACTTCGTGACATTCGTCAGACTTGATTGGATAGAACAAGCAGACTGGGAGCCGTAGCTCCGGTTGGAGGAGTAGAAGCCTCAGACTTCGCTTATAGTGCCGCCTAAGGGGGCCGGCGAAGTCGTAAGTAAGTGGGAAGATATGCAGGAAGACGATGAAGCTGATCGTAGGCAAGGGACCAAAAGACGCGTGTGGGAATGTAAATCCGATAGAAGTGAAAAGCGGCTCCACAGCGGCTCCACAGCGGCTGTGGTGATTCAGGTTTTCCAGCTGCGACCAAGGAGAACCAATATTTCTGGCCTTTTGTTGAGGTTGTGAAGTCGGAGTCCACGGCTGAGACGCTACTGCTCACTGGAGCTCGCAATGTCGCGGACGCCTGATATCGCCGTCACCATATCAGTATTGTGAGATTTTGATGATCTAATTTCTGGAATTCTCGTCGACGATTTGACAACACTTCAGCTTGGCTGCGGTCTGAACCCAGAGTCGAGAGCGCAATCGGAGTACTCCTTCCAGGTTTCCCCACTGATATATCCCCGACTCGCGACAGAGAAACACTTGTTCTTTATTTTGGCTCGACCTGATGAATCCACCGGGCTCCTCCCAACAGCATGCTCATGTTCGATTCAGCTGAACAGATATCCAAAACAATGTTAAGAAGCCTCAATGCCCAGGCAGCCGCTGCGTCCGCGTGCTTATTGACGGATCTCTCCGGCCGAGTATCACGCTCGCGTGACATTATGCTATTGTCTTGCTTCAGTTGGCATTCACGTACGAGAATTCACCGCTGAATGGCGTAGCCTTTAGTGACTGACAACAAACAAATGGAGTGATTGAAGCATCACCAGGAATATTCTTGGATCACTCGTTACCAAGTATATCTTCATCCGTCAACAGTTGGTTATCGTTGTACTTTTCAACCACCAAAGTCCACAGGAATAAGTTCACATGGAGGTAGTGGTACTCCTTGCCTTGATACTGCCATTAGAAATAACAGTGATCACGAAAGCATCGGTGCCGAACATCATACTCAGCCTGCCGCCTACCCGTCGACCTGAACCGCCCTTGCCGTGGGTATCCCGGGTGCATTTTGCCGACCAAGCTGACGGCAGGCATAGTAAAACAACGGTGTTGAGCGGTTCTAGTCATAGCCAGTGATATGCCTGGCTCCGGCCATGGAAAGAGGAAGGCGAAAGTCGTCACTATATTATCGCCGACGCCCACGCAGATAGACGTTGATCCAATCTTCTTCTCGCAGATCTCCTCCCCGCCGCAAATTTTCATCCCTGCAGGACCTGCAGCTCATAGTCAGTCAAAGACATGGAAGTCCAGTGACACCAAGGAGAAGGACCAATATGCTCGCCTCTCGACCCTGTTGCATCATTTCGTACCGGAATCCCCTTTCGTTCCCCGCAGCTACGCAGTTTGGGTCCAGCATCGGGCATTGATGAACGCGTTGGAAATGGACAACATGAAGATGAACATTGCCATCAAGCAATCAAGAAACACAGTTGCCGCTAAAATTGCAATCAAGGCTGTCCTTGACGGTAAGACGTTCAACGACAATCGATCTACCGTGCTGTCTCATGAGACCATCTGGGCTCCATGGTCATCGCCAACCGTTCAACACCCAGAAGCTTTTTGGCCTGATCGAACCGAGTTCCAGTACGAGGGTGATGATCGTGCCAAGTCCGATGTTGGGCGCTTCTTACCTTTGCCAAGAAAGCCTGGTAATGAGACCGTGAACTGGAAGGCTAGAGAGCAACTGCAACCATACCGACCCTTGGACGACGTTGGCATGTTCAAGGAAGACGGCACCCCAGACATAGATATGAGGCAGGGCTGTGATGGCTTGCATCAGGGAAGAGAATATGGGGAGATGGTAGCAATTTTGTTGGGTATGGCACTCATTGCAGAACTTGGGTAGAGGATTGGGAGGAGACAATCTTGAGGAACTGTGCCAAAAGGAGGGGCTCTTGAATAACAGCTGCCTGGTGCCGAGCAGTGTGCTTTACAACATTGATAGCGTTGATGAAACATGCGGAAAACTTCCAGGGAGTATAGCTTTCTTGAGCTAGTCAAGAGTCCCAATTCCTCTACCGCGCTCTGAGAGCAGCATCAAAGAGTGACGGATCTGTTCCGAGAGGACAGCATTACGACGAGCATAGCGTTCGCCGTGTATTCTGTGCTCGATCTTGACATCGATAGAATATACAGATTTTCGCATTTGCGTTGGAAAATGATTGGTCCAGCCGTTTAGTCCCATAAGATTGAGCATATTCGGTCTTGTACATCGATTCGAGCAAGTTGAGAGACGTTGAAGTCAGAAATCGTTGGAGTCGTCGAGCCCCTTGCCAAGACATGTCATGTGAGGGGCAGGCTGAGGCCGTCGCCTTCGCACTCCGGACAGTCACCAACAGTTGACTGATCCGGCCCTCATAACTGCGATTTTCAAGCGTTGCTTCAAAATGGCAGACGATCTAAACTTATACGATGAAATTGAGATCGAAGACATGACCTTTGATAAGACCCTCCAAATCTATCACTACCCTTGCCCATGTGGCGATCGTTTTGAAATTGGAATCGCAGACCTTCGAGATGGTGAGGAAATTGCTGTTTGCCCGAGTTGCAGTCTGATGATCAAGGTCATCTTTGACCAGGTACTCGAACATCTGCCGACGTTCCCCTCCATCTTCGCTAACAGGTGTGCAGGATGATCTGCCAAAGGACGAGCCAGCGGACAGCCCTGTAACAGCTATCGCAATTCAAGCTTGAATGTCATCTTTCGAATTGGCTGCGGTGACGAGGATAAGACTGACTAAGACATGCGGAGCGAAGAACTTGTCCCCGCGAGACGGAATGATAGCAAAACCAGTGCTGAAAGCAGCCACCAAAGAGGCAAGAGCGAGGACACTCTCGACACCAACGCGATGCACAACTGTACCAGAGCCAGGGAAACAACATCAGGCATGCAGCTGTGAGGAACTTTGTGCGAGGCGCAAACTGGATCAGAGGAGGCGCTTGCTAACCAATCGGTGACCTGCCGATTTGGGAAACACGAAACTATCTTGACAGATGCCGAAGTGGCCTGGACGTCTTGAAGGCAAATGGTGGCCGCGGGTTCAAGGAATGGAAAGGGGAGACAGGATGCGCAGCAGCACTTGTATTGGTTCACTTCCAAGCGAGCTTTGTGCTTGGCCTTCTGGTCTATCTTGTCCGGATACCGTGTGCCTGGGCTCTTTAGTTTCTGTTTCGAGGTTTTGCTATTGTATCTAGCATAATCGTAAGCTCCGCGAAGGAACAATTGTCCTGCTTGTCCGGCTAGTAGATATCTCAGTCCCTTTCAATGTGAATCATGCGCACAGACTGAACGTTGCCTCACTACCAAAATCATCTCGCAGTTACTGTATTCCTACATGACTTAACTCGCTCAGTCTGCCGTCATGCCCTTGTAATCTGCCTCTGCTCATCATCTGCCCTCCACAGTCCTCCTCTCACCAGCCCTACTCTCGATATAAAAACCCGGGTCTGGCACTCTTTCCCGATGCACCTCCTGTTTTGAGAGTGGCTTATCCACCTCGCTGACGGCAACCAACTCCTTGATTTTCATAATCTGCCCTGCCACTGTCGGAGTGACTGGATGGAACACCGTTGCCATTCGTTTTCGTAGTCCAAGAGCCTTGAGGACGCCGGTTGATTTTTGGGGGAGCCCAATGGCGGAGCGGATCAGTGTTATTCGGAAGTAGGTTTGTGCTGACATGTTGGCACGTTCGGATATGAGAAGAGTGGTGATGGAGGTCGAGGATCTCGTCGGACTTGTAACAGCTTGCGGTGATCGACTCGATTTGTGCCAATGATGACCGCGCAGCGTAATTTTGCGAGGATGATGATTCAGGAATTCCGTGAATCGAGCGTTGGGCGCCGCGACGACTCGTAGAAATTCTCAAGAAATGGAGTATGCTGTGGTCAGATGGCTGCTGGAGCGTAAGGGAGTTCGTGAACAAGGTCCACCAGGGGATGATCATTGGCTAGCGCCTGTATGCGGAGGAGTCCAGGAACGAGCTCGCAGGTTTAGTGAGTGAATCAATCTGAACCTCGCGACACCTCCATATTCACATCAATTTCCTTGCGTGAACCATCATCCCAGAAGCTATATCCTAGGCGAACTTTGACAGCCGCAACCCTCCCTCGACGAATGTCTCCGTTACCATGTCACCATAAACAACATCATAGCTACAAAAGCGCACAGGATATGGCAGGAGTCTGCGAGCTCCATTGAATCAGCGTTCAAGGGGCTTCTGCTGTTGCGGAAAAAGGAACGAGATTAACCGCAGTCTGTTTCCTCTTACACCATGGGGGACGTTGGCACAGCAGATGGGACTTTGGTCCCTCAAATAGCAGATATGCTGCGGACACCAGAAGACCTAGAGAAGATTGCAGCCTTAAAGCAGGAGTTTGGGAGAAAAAAGGGTGATATAGATTCTAGGTTACGTGAGGGACTCAGGGAACATCTCGAGTCAACCCAATCCGGGATGTCAACGTTGGCTGAGGGACAGAAGCTGGTTGGACAGATCAAGGACGAAATGAAAAGCATTGCCGACTTGTGTGAACAAGCTCAAGCTATCAGGCACGACTTTCCCCAAATTGACTACCTGGCGAGAGTACATCGGAATTTCGAGGCTACCAAGGCCATGCAGTCTGGGCTGGCGACTTTCAACGATGATGTCACTGAGGTCGAGAGACTTTTATTGGACGACGAGAAGGATCTGGAAAACCAGCCGAGTCTGCTTGAAGCGCACATGAAGCTGACCAGGTTACGTGAGTTTCGAGATGAGGCAATGTACCAGATCGACAGAGCAAAAGATACAAGCCTGCAACAGGCCTTGGAGGAATGGTTTCAAGGTCTGGAGCCAGTTGTTGACTTGTTCGATGAACATGTTGGGCAAACGTGCATGAATTTGATCCCCCTGGTTCAGGCGGACAACCCTGGAATCATCGTCAGACTGGCGATCGTGATTGCTGCAGAGGAGAAGAATGATGAAAGGGTCAGGGCATTGAAAGATGCACGAAAAGATCATCAGGACCTTGTCGACAAACTCACATCCTTCACAATCAGTCCCAAGACTGAGAGAGGCTACAAAGGGAAGTTCCTCAGCTGTGTTGAAGCATATTGCAAGGCCCAATTTGAACTAACAAGGGGAAAGTTCATGGAGGACCCGTCGAAGCTTGAAAAACAGCTGAAGTGGTATTTCAACGACCTGTTCGTGTGTCGGCAGGGTATGCAAACCCTATTTCCGAAGAAATGGAAGATATTCAAGACATATGTCGACATATATCATCGTCTGATGCACGACTTTCTGGTTTCATTCGTGGACTCAGACGACCTTCGTCCACCAAACATGCTTGCTATTGTGCACTATATAGACGAATATTACAAGAAGATGAAGAAGCTGGGAGTACCGCAATCGGACCTCACACCACATGTACTGGATTCCCGAGAAGGTGATCTTGTCCGCGAATGGCGAAATCTGATAACCACGACTCTCTCCGAATGGATGGACAGAATGTACAACACTGACAAGAACTCGTTTCTCAGTCGAGCAGACAATGCTCTCGATCAAGATGCAAATGGACATTTTCGAACAAAGACCCTCGGTGATATGTGGCGAATGCTACGTGAGCAGACCGTGTCAGCTGGTGACTCTGAACGAGAAGACGTCGTTGAAGGCGTCGTGAGCGCAATGTTCACGGCCCTAAAGACAAGACAGCAGCAATGGGAGAAGCTAGTCAACGACGAAGTCATCAAATTTAGAAACCCGGCACCAGAGCTATCAGACGGACTGCAGCTTCTCCAAGACTGGCTCGTGGCTATAGCAAACGACCAAATTACATGCATCGACGATGCAGACGCCGACGCCGGAGACCCAGGTGCACAGCTTGGCTACGTCTCTCGCTTCAAGAACGATTTCACCCCCCTCGTCTCCTCAAGATTTATGACCACCATCGCCAGCGCCGAACTCGACTCCCTACGCGACGGCTACGTAGATCTAGCCACCCACTGTATCCACCGCTTCGTCAGCCTCATCTTTTTCGTCGACTTCAAATCCACCATAGCCGACTTCTTCGTCCCGGGAAAATGGTACGAGCAAATGGCCATGAAGCGCATCTGCTCCACCTTCGAAGACTACATGACCGACTACTCCGCCGCTCTCCACCCTACCTTGGTAGACATCTTCCTGGAAGAAATGTCCGACGCGCTAGTCGTGCAATACCTAACCTCGATCCGAACAAACAAGGGGATCAAATTCCGCCGCCAAGACCCCTTCCCCCAGAAATTCCGCGACGATGTCATTGCCGCTTTTGAATTTTTCGGCAAATATCCCGAGACGTTTGAGGTGGCTATCAAGCCGAAATGGAAGCCGGTGGATTTTACGGTGCAGCTGCTGGAGGCGGACAAGGCGAGTGTGCCGATTATCTATGAGCAGTGTAAGAGTGAGTTTTGGGATCTGCAGTTGAGTTGGGTGGAGGCGGTGCTGAAGACGAGGGATGAATGGGATAGGAGTATGATTAGTGCGGTCAAAGCTAAGGCTGCCGGCGTTCATGTGGAGAGGGGTATGGAGACGATAATGGGGAAGGTGAAGTGAGCTTGATGTTTAATGGTGCGAAATCGAGGCAGAGCTGTGAAAAGCATCTCTTGAGCAGCATAGCATGGCGTTTGGTCAGGCATCAAGGGTGTAGCCATTCTCCTTCTTGAATTGATTTCGGTCCTATCCATGAGACCTTTCAAGGCCCTACATCATCACTGGGGTTCATCTGCACGTCCACTTCTCTCTTCAAAAGCTCCGTCAACGTACTCCCATCCCTCAGGTAGACCCACTGCCCACCCCTCAGATCTCCCTCCGTGTCCATTCCCGTTTCTTGCTTCTGGTTCTGGCTTTCCCCTTTCAGCATCACCCAATCATATCTCTTCGGTCCGGATATGGGCGACGAAATCCAGATCTGCTTGTTTGGGGGTTGCTTGTTCAGGACATAGGTGCCGTGAGGTGTGTTGAGAGTCAGTACACCAGCCTGCATGGGTCAGCATGAGGGTACTTAGGATCGATCCTGGATAGATAGGATGACGCACGCTGTATTCAGTATCATACCCAGAGCCAGCAGCTTCGGCCTTTTCCTCCAGTATCGAGACTAGCTCGTCGATGTACTCGTCTGCTATTTCGTGGTACTCCTCCGCGGTAATGTTCGCTGGCTCAGTGACATGTACTGCGCCGTCCCCAGCATGCGATTTGGGGGGTTCCGGGTCTGAGCTATCGGGTTGTAGGCCTTTGTGTGTCTGGGGAGAGGCGTGGAAGTGTCTTCGAGAGGTAATGGGATGTAAGAATCTGGAGAGCTGGCGCGGTGAGGGTCGTTGGTGGGGGATGGTGCGGAGGGTGGTGGAAGGGCGGAGGAGGGAACGAGCTGTGCGTGAGAGCATCGCGTGAGATTTGAGGAGTGTCACAGCTCTCTAAGAGTGGGTATCTCAATTTTCAACAAGCTGGTATCGACATGTCAACGGGTTTGAATCAATTGATGGTGGGATCTATCTTCCCTTGTGCAACCGAACCTCCAATGATGCGGAAAGGAATGGAGAGCTTGAAGTGGTCCGTGCGCGACCAAGCTTTACTCTCCCGAATAGGTAACTGTCCTTCTCTCCGTCAGTCACACTTCATACAGCAGATTTGGCTCGTGTTTCTGCTTGAAGTCGACCTCGATCTGAAATACCGAATGAGAATCCATGGAGCTTTGTCAGTCTACCTAAAATGCACATTGACTGTTTATACGCCCCTGAAGACCAGACTCATCGCCATCAAAGATGGCAAGAATGCCAGGGGACTTCATTCCAGAAACCTGGCTTCAAGGCCTAAGATAATTCTACACGACTGATACCATACGTCTCCTGGCAGTATAGCCAATGTGGCTACTCAGAAAATGCCTCCGAAAAGTCGTAAACCACAAAGACCGCCGTTAACCCATTTCCTCTGCCTACCACTTCTTACCCCAACGTCAACTCCTCAACTCAAATCTTCACTCGCGCATCTGAAGTCTGTCATCGATGCTATTACCCCCGTCACTGAGGGCGTGAATGCCAATCCAGAGACTAGAAAACCACAGCCTCAGACAAGACCTTTAGTTCCTCCAGCAGCATTTCGGCCCCTAGGCAGCCTTCACCTGACGCTTGGCGTGATGAGCTTGAAGGAGCCGGAAAGGCTGCAAGGGGCGCTGAAGTTCCTGCAGGAGCTGGATTTGGAAGCGATGCTGAGAGATCTCTCGGGCGGCGGCAGGTTGTATCCGGAGGAGGAGATCGTACCAGAGGAGTCTACCTCGGAATCGGAGGCAGGGCAACCTACCACGCCTCCCGACGAGGCCAGGGGAGATGGCATCAGCACCCCAAGAATTGACCCCGACGAAGTCAAACCCAGTCCATTGTTCAGCACTGCAGCAACAGGAGAGAAGGCTACGCTCTCTACCCTGAAAAAACCAATCTCACCACCCCCAACCTCAAATCCATCGCCACACACTCCGAACCAACCTCAATCTCAGCCCCCATCCCCTGCCCTTCCTACAAGTGCCCTTCCCCTCTCCTCCCCCTTCCAACCCAATCCATCACAATCCCCACGCCAAATTCCACTCCGCCCCCTCACCGCCTCCCTAAGCGGCCTCCACTCCATCCCCCTGGCCGAACCCCACCGCACCTCCGTCCTCTCCACGCACCCCCACGACCCAACATCGCGCCTCCTAACCTTCTGTCTGGCTCTCCTCTCCGCCTTCAAAGCCGCGGGCTTTGTCCTCCCCGAAGACCGCGGGTTGACTCTTCATGCTACGCTGGTCAATACCGTTTATGCTAAGGGGCCGCCAGGCAGGGGAAGTGGGATGGGTAGAGGGGGGAAGGGAGGTGGGGAAGGAAGCGGAGGTATGGGAGGAAGGGGAAGGGAGAGGGGGAAGATCACGTTTGATGCGAGGGAGGTCTTGAGGGGGTTTAATGACGGGATTGGAATAGCAGCTCCTAGGAGTTATTCGCAGGCAGAGGCAGGCAGGGGGATCAGCAACGCCACGCCTACCCATCCCCCCACTGCCTCTCCCGTCGTCGCTTCTACTACCAGCCCCGGTCATCCTCCTGCTGCTACCGCTACTCCTGCTGCTCCTACGCCTACCCCCGCCCCTAACACTAGCAAAGACAGTGCATTCACATTTGCCCCCTCCATCGACCTAAACCGCGTACAGATCTGCGCAATGGGTGCCAAGAAGCTGGATCCCGAAAACGATCCGGTTGGGTTGGGGGAGCGGTATATTGTTGTTGGGGAGCGGAGGATCTTACCTGATGATGGTTCGATGATGGAGGGGATGGTGGGGGGGGAGGGGAGGGGCGAGCGATGAGCTGAGAAGAAAGGGGGATGACGAAGTTGAGGAAGAGGAGGAGGGAGGACGAGGACATATCAAGGTAGATATATGTTTAGTTTGAGAAGGGATTTGCGTAGGGGGCTGAAATGAGATGTAGGTTTTGCGGCCTCTCTGATGGGGAGAGCTTTCCTTGGCTCAGGAGAACCCAAGCTGAGCGTATGTCGAGCCCAGCTCGAGGCAAGAGTAAGATTGGTGGGAGATAGGTTCTGATGATAACGGATCTAATGTACTGAAAACTCAAGAATGGATGATGACAAAACATATGGTTAGTTCGTGGACACGCCTGAGTCAAAGAGGAACAGCGTTTATAGAAGTGATCAAGTCTCTGCTATTGAAGCTGCGGTAAGAGCTAATCTTATTTGGGCTCGTCTCCTCCCTGCCTTGTGTCTGCCTGCTTCTTCTCACGCCCTCACCTCCATGCTGATCGGCTCATCAAGTTCCCCGCACCTGTTGTGCCAGCAAATGAAAGAAGAAATAAGGAAAAGGTCTATCGTACAAGAATACTGATAACTCCGAGTGAAAGGGTTGAAGAACTGCACACATCTTGCGGCGGCACAGATTTGCCTAGCACGCCTGCGAATAGTGTGGAAAGGTTGAGGATGCTGGAGTAAGATTGCTGATCACTAAAAAGAACTTTTCACCGAGCATGTTCGGCTCGTGTCGGCCATCCCAGATGTGATGGAGAGAGGAGTATTGGTAAATGCGTGCTGAATGTGATCGATAGTGGCATTGGGTGGTCATGGGTCGCGTAATAGTCGGGCCGAATGTCGTTGTCTTCCCAGAGAAGAGTGGCCGGTCCTTCTGGGTTGTAAAGCGACAGAGGGTATCCCTATGTTTGAACAGGTTCAGACTGGCCTTCGTTTCCAGCAACCTCCTCGCCGTTCAGACCGGCGGCACCTTCGCCACGGTTCTCCATGTAATCTTTGTAGACGGTCAAGGCTTCGTTGACTTTGGCACGGAGGGCATCATCATTGTCAACCCTATTACAATGTCAGTAAGTTCGAAAGGCTTTCAACATGGGATTGAACTTACAGGCCAAGTAATTCCTCACTTTCCATCTCTAGAAGCATGCCCGTAATTTTGCCTGCGAGTTCAGGTTGCTGTGCAGCAATCTTAGGGTAGATTGCTTCTCCGATCATCTGCTTCTGTGCCTCGGGTGGTGCTTGGGTCAGACTTCGGACCAGAGGACTTTGGCCATCTTGAGGCATGCCTCCACTCATCTGTCCCATCATCTGGCCACGTCCACCAGGTCCCATCCGCCCACCTTGGCCCTGCATGCTTGGCATACCACCACGAGGACCACCCTGAGGGTAGCTCTGACCGCCACGCATGCCCGGAATACTGCCCATGGTCGGTGGCATACCTTGCATGCCCGGCATCTGACCACGGTTGCCGCCACGTCCCATAGATTGTGCAGCAAGCGCCTGAGGATACCCTATACCGTTGAGAATCGGAGGATTAGCCTGCATGAATGGCATTGGGCCCGGGACGCCGAAGCTTGCAGGAAGCTGTTGACCTTGGGGCATGCCTCGGCCTTGTTGAGCGAAAGCACCAGGATATTGACCCGGGCGGCCACCTGGCATTCCTGAAATCACCATACCTGGCTGAGCAAATGGCATGGTGCCGCGCGGCGCATTAGCTGGCATGTAACCCGGCTGCTGCCCTGGTCCATAAAAGACTGGGTTCTGCATGAATCCCTGCGGCATACCGGCCATACCAGCTGCTTGTTGTTGCCGCAGGGTAGCACGAGCTTGCATGCTCTGCTCAAGCTGATTCTTGCGGATGTCCTTCCGTTGAGCAAGGGCAACATACAAAGGTTTGCCATTGACCATCTTCTGGTTCATTTCGGTGACAGCTTTGGTGGCCTCATCTGGATTGCTGAAGCACACGAAACCGAACCCTTTGCTCTTCCCAAAAGCCCTCTGAACTGGCTTCTTGCTGTCTTTGCTCTCAGCAGAATCCTTGGCTCCATCATCAGTCTTCTTCTCGTCGGTTTCATCATCGGCCTTCTTCTCGTCTTCGGCTTCTTCCGCCTTCGCCTCCTTTTTGTTCTCCTTGTCCTTGTCGGAGTCTGGCGAAGATGGACGGTCAAACGTTTCGCGCATGACCTTGGATGAAGTGATCGTGCCGTACGGAGTGAACATATCCCGAAGCTTGTCATCGTCGACATCGTCGGTCAAGTTCTTGACGTAGAGGTTGACACCTTGGTATTTCGAGGCCTTCTCGATTCGAGCTGCCTCGTATTGCTTGCGTAGCTCTTCTTCGCGTTCGTGCTTCTTCTGCGCGCGTCCGACGTAAAAATTCTGACCGTGGAAGTCCTTGTCGTTGAGTTCATCGACAGCTTTTGCAGCATGTTCATGGTCAATATAGTTGACGAAGCCGAAGCCGCGGCTCTTGCCAGTGTCTGGATCGCGAGTTATAGCGGCAGACGTAACGTCACCAAACTTCTCGAAGAGTTGGGTGAACTCGTCATCGGTCACGTCAGCGTCAATGTTCTTGACGTAAAGGTTGGTGAAGTTGGCCTTCATTTCCTCAAACTTGCTCTGACGGTCTTTCTTTGCAATGTGATGGCCCACAAAGACTTTCTTATCGTTGAGCAACATACCATTCACGCCTTGAATGGCACGACTGGCAGAATCTCCGGTCTCGAAATGGATAAAGCCGTAGCCGCGAGAATTGCCAAATTCGTCCTGCGCAACTTTGCAGCTCAGAATGTTCCCAAACTGGTTGAACGTGTCGTGAAGAGCTTTGTTATCGATGGCAGAGTCAAGATTTTTGATGAATACATTGCCTTGTCCAGTTTTGCGAAGAGCAGGATCACGTTGAGACCACATGATGCGGCAAGGACGACCTTTGATGACAGTGTAGTTCAATTCTTCCAACGCTTTTTCGCCGTCAGATGTATTGTTGTAGTTCACATAGGCATAGCCCAACGAGCGGCGCGTGATTGCATCGCGGCAAACGCGGATCGAAGCCACTTGACCGATGGTAGAGAAGAGTTCGAAAAGCATGGCTTCGGTGACAGCAGGGTCTAACTCGCCGACATATAGAGAGGCCGAGTGCGGCTGAGCAGAGCTCGGAGCGGCCGAGTTCGGAGTCTGGAGCTCTGCATCGGTAGAGCCTTCACCTTGACCAACGTTGGTGTTGATGGCAGAAGGACCGTTGGTGGCAGGAACATCGGTGGATGTGGGTTGAGGCTCCGCGGGAGTAGAGGTTGCAGCTTCGGGCGTCGACATCTTGAATACCTGTCTCTGCCAAATTAGCATCGGAAGTCAGACAGGAGAGCAGCCAAAGACGTTCTTGACTGCCCGCATAGACAAAGGCTGACCTGGTACAGATCGGGGGAAAGTGGGCAGATCAAGTTGAGTTGAATGGTGAGATGTCGAGGACGGCGAGAAGGAGAGAGTGTCTTGAAAGGCTTAGAGGCTCTGCGACAGCGATGCTGAAGCACTGAAGTTCAAGTCACTTTCACCTTGTTTAGCAAGCAAACAGGCAACGGGGCAGGGTCACCACGAGCGGGTGGGTTTTCAAAGGGTCATCCACCGAGCACTTATGGGTTTTCTTGCTTTTCACGTTTTTTTGCGAGGTCACGAGTATTTTCGATAGGGGATAGGCAAGACTGATTGCGACGCAACAGACACGTTGATGGCTGAAGACGATGCGAAATGGGGGTGGATGGTTGGCAGACGAACAACTTTTTGGGCCGTGGCCGACAAAAAAAGCTGTCTCAGAATGGCACCTGCCGCACTAAAAGGGTGTGTCTAAGCTAGAACAGGAATAGCACGGAATTCGGGACGGACGTATCACGTGATCGGGCTGCCAAGGCATCTGCCCCGAGTCCGTTGGCTGGTGGACCCGTCCACTCTTCACAGGCAGCCCGCTTCTGTTACAGATGGCAAGATATGAGCATGGAGCACGATGATACTACACTGGCAGCGCTGGAGAGGGACTTGCACGTGGGCAAAAGCTCAGTCAGACAGCCACCTTGCCGTGTCTGTTTCGTTCTTCCTCGCAGCTAGCAATGGCTAGAGCCGATCATTTCCATGGCTAACGGAGCGGATATATGCTGTTGCGAGGATATGATCCCATTCGAATACCTGCATGCCGCATTACTCCACGCTCCATCAATCCGTTAACACGCGTCGTTCAATCAATTTTGGCAGACGTGAGTCTGTCCGGCCGCTGAAGATTGTTGGACAGCCGAATGTTAGTCTTCTTGAATTTCGCATGTTTTCGTAGCTTCTTGCGAGCAACCATCACCGGGACGGATGATTTCGTAACAAGGTAGTTCGAGAACGAGCCAAGGAGCACACCTTTCAGAGCGCTGCGACCTCTTGACCCTAGAACCACAAGGGTAGGCTCGAGACCATCAATCTGACACTCGTCAGCATGGGATAGCGAGAAGATACTACGTTACCGACCGCTTCAGTGATCAGATGTTTTGGACTCTTGCAGTGTATGACCTCGATTGCGACCCGGACTTGCAGTTTTGTTTTCCGTAACAGCCTAACGCATGTGGACGAAATGTCTTCAATAGCTCGTTGACCTTCTAGCTGGGCTTTGGAGAGTATACGGGAGTCCACGGAGCCAGGACGGCTATCAGCCGAGGTTGCTGGTAGGTAGCTTGCAGGAGCGAGTAAAGATGGCGTCTGAGGGCCTTGACTCATCTTTTCGGTTTGGGAAGCCATGGCGTCTACTGTATCTTGAGCAGCCTTAGCTCCTTCACCAATCTGCACACTGCTGCTGATATCAGAGTCGATGCTCCTGCCCGTGCCTGTTTCTTCATCGACTGCGTAGATGGCTAGCAGAGTGTCTCCGTCTCTCAGGATTGTACCGATAGTCCACTCCAGAGCATAGACGGCCTCGTCGCTTAGATCGGTGGCAACGAGGTACAACCGTTGCCGCCTGAGACCCTCTTCGGCCTCTTCTTGCATGGTGGCAAAGTCGCCTCGAAGAATTGTTCGAATGACGCGATTGGGGACTGAGGTGTCGATATGTGACATGTTGATACTTAGCTTTTGAGCACGTCTGATATCTGATATATCCGCGTCTGAAGAATTCGCCGAGTTCAAGCCGGACGCGGCGTGGTCGTAGCTGGTGTTGGGATGAACTCCTCCTTTCTTGGGCCCGAGTCGCTCACCTCCAGGACCAATGATTGAAATTGCAGGCTCAGACGACCTCAATTTGGCTTTGGATTGTGCCATGCCTGGAGTGGGGATCAGTTGTGAGCAGGCATGATGATATTAGGCCAACTCACGTTCATCCTCTGCAGCAGCAAGAGCACTCTTCGCTTGTCTTGTAGACTTGTTTTGGCCATACAGAGCGGCATACGGATCATCTTCGCTTTCTTCTGAGTCCTCTCCTGCGGCATTGGACTCTTTATCAGCCCTGCTTCGGCCTCTACCTCTCTTCCGGTCAGGAGTTGACTCATCCTCATCATCTGAACTCTTGCCGTCTTCTTCATCTTCATCTTCACTACTCTCAATTGCCCCTTCATCTGCACCTTCTCCCGTAGGCTGATCCTCCTCCAGCCGGACATCGTTGCTCGAGTCGACACTACCACTTCTAGCGCGATCCGGAGCATCTTTAGGAACACAATGTGAGCGCTGCGCTTTCGACTTGACGCTGGGATTAGGGGGCCTTTCATCGGCACTATCCACATCGTTGAGGTCGCTTGAGTCTGTCATAATGTGCATGGGGCTATTTCTGTTGTGATTGAGGAGGCCAAGGCCGGGCGACGACGATCGATGTACTCGAGACGAAGGAGACCTTGACTTTCCGCCGATCCCTACGGTGGAGTTGTGCCTACCTGAACTTCGTACCCTTGACGAGACCTGGAAATCTTTCGGAGCTCCGCCAAATATAGCAGCCATGGCCTCCGCTGATGCACTCTGTTTCCTTGTCTTCTTTCCCAAGAGTGACTGCGCAGCTTCTTTTCCTGCCGTTGACCGACTCTCCCGCGATAATAACCGGGCCGAAGTGTTTGAGGGCATATCAAGCATGTTTCGCATCGCTGAAACGGAATCCATTAGTCCTCGCCTGCCGGTAGAAGGACTCTCCACGTCCGCCACGTCGCGAAGTTCGTCTTCGAGCGCATCTGCGAGAGACATTGCTATCCGTGAATGGTAGCGTATGTCTGGTTCCCTGAGGACAGTAGGATGAAGAGGCAGACGCGTAGAAGCTGTGCTTCGTGCACACCAGTCTTATGTCAAAAAGCACACGAAGCTAAGCATTCCCACCGACTGGTACAGATCTTGAGTAACTCTGCTCCAGGACAGGGACAGTGCCGTAGAGCTGCATGGAAAGCAACAATCGCGTACCTTAGCAAATTGTGACTGACTAAAGCTTCCAGCTGCTGTCTAGTTGATTGACGCCCGGGAGCTCGCTGGGTCGATCATCTGCAAGCTGTGCTGACGACCCCGGAGCTGTCTGGACACTGGCTTGGGCCAGAAGGCATGGGCCAAGGTCTCTGTCAACGAGCCTCTCAACTCACTAGCATAACAACTATTCGTCCGAGCGAATAATGCTTCAGCTCATGCGCCTGATCAGCTGGATGCCAGGCCAGGCAAGGCTGCACGCTTGATCACCCTTATCAGTACAGAGTGTCCTCAGTGAAGTGCCGCAATCGTCATTATCCGATCCCATAGCGTGTTAATTAGTGACCGCAGTGGTTGCATACGCCGTGTGGAGTTCTTGATCCTGCACGCCACCTTTGCAACCACTATTTGCTGAGCGAAGAGCTCCCTTGCTTCCCATGCTTCCTGAGCTTGCAAACCGAACCTACCGCAATGCATCCTCAAATAGAACTGCCACTGCCTCGTCTGTGTCCCTGCCATCTTCCCTCTGTTGTATCGCTCCTCATCTCATGGCTTCCTCATTCGGTCGAAGAATCGCTTTCCTAACGTTGCTCATCTATCTATTGCCTGGATTCTCTGCAGCGCAAAACAATTGCAATACTCAAGCTAACCCCTACTGCGCTGGCGACAGTCGGTTCGCCAATGTTTGCTGCCCTTTCCCAAGCGTCTGTTACTACAAAGACAGACTTGGGACTCCTAGCTGTTGCGGCGCCGGACAGACCTGCCTCATTGCTCAGACCACTCCACCGCCGGTGTTTTCGAATAGCGCAGTCTCTCCAGCCTCAGGTCTAGCCCAGGTCACAGCAAGCATGACCAAGTTCAGAACGCACAATCTTTCCTTGACGTCGCCAGCAGCAGCATTCAGTATAATTAGAGGCCTCCTAGTCGGTGCTGCTCTACCGATTGCTCGGACGACAGGCGCTGCTCCCATCTTGTTGCCTTTTGTCTTGATGGCATGGCACATGACTTAGGCTTGGAATTATATTTTAAACGCATTCATTCATTGGAGCGTACGAAGTTGCAGAAGAGAAATTTAGTCCCCAAGAATGTTCCTCCTTCAATATATGCTCGTCCTTGATAACACATCGACCACTACGCCTTCTTCTTCGCCACCTCTTCCTCCTCGGACTTCGGCACACTCACGAAAGCGGGTACAACAACGCTATTTAGGTTTCGCATGGCCTGGTCAACATGTCAGCAAGTGTCGAACTGTCTACAATACCTCAAGACCCCCAATGTAGCTGCATCAGCGCACCTGCCACCCCTGTGTCCACCCGACCCGGCTCCACATCCACCCTACCCAGCTCTCTGTATAGTGCAACCAAGAAGAAGGGCTGAAGACACGTATATTTTTGAAAGCACCATCTGGCAGCTGGTCATTCCATCGGTCCTCAACCTTTGTCATTTTGTCCCCCTCGGTGTGGATCTTGACTACCGAATCGATGGTCTGTTCTTTGCCAATTCCCTTGACAACAGAACTTGTTTTAAGATTCATCGTTATCGGGTTGCCCGAGCTCGTCACTTGGTGGGAAAGCCGCTCAATCTCGGAAAAGGCAGTTACGAGTCCATATTACTTCGCAGAAAATTGTTTGCGTCCTTCAGCATTGGTGATAGGAACCTCAAGTTTGGCATCGTCTGTCCACAAAGATAGCTTTTAGACAGAAGGACGGCCAGCAAACAGCTATTGAGTAGCTCATGTCAGCCATCTTGTGGGATTGAGGTACTGGACGGGATCTCACGTCGAGCACGCTTCCGGTCAACAATTTCTGGGTATCAGATAGTGTTAACGCCAAGCAGTCTTGATATCCGTGTTCTCGACCCCATAATCAGCGAGATTGTCTGGAGCGATCGCGTCAGATACAGGAAGGTCATCTGGTGTATAGGAGGCATTGATCTGACTGTTTAAAGCCATGATTTCCCTTGACTGTGCGAAGTGGGCTGGATGTGATTGATTGTTTACAGTCGAATGAATTGTACTCTTTGGTGGAATTTTCTACTGTCTAGGTAAGGTCTCAAATATGGTGGGACGAAGTAAGTCATTGATTCATCAACGAGAAGAGTGTACCACTTTACGAGGCAAAATTGGGAGAGGCGATGGTGCTCGTATCCACTTTCTGCATTGAGCTCATAGAACTTTTTTTGTATGGGCTTCCTGCATGCAATTACAGACGTCATATGGGGACTTCGTCTTCAAAACACTTATATTTACCCGTAATGACAGACAATACATCATGAACGAGACCAATTCAATGTCCGTTTCTGCAGATGGGTATATTGCACAGCTTCTGCTCATCCTGATAGTGGCTGAGTTTGACATGGTGGAGAGCAGGAAGATCAAACTGCCCTTGATCGACCCGAATCGATTGAATTCATTGGCTGTCAACTGAGAAAAGAAGGCAGGCTGGCGATATCAAACCTTATGTTTTCACTTCGACACATCTTCCAGGAGCAGCCGACACCGTAAGTTGATGGGATTTTCGCTTCCACTAATGTTGCAGGTCGAACACAGACCAACGATCCGGCTTTCAGACCCCTTAATCGTCAAATGGAGATGCCTATCTTTCTCTGTATTACTAGTGTTATGACAGCGAACTCCGATCACCAGCCTCAAGTTAAGCCAAAACCGAATTGGCCTCTGCTCATGAATCACTGTGTGACTCTTCGAGTCAACAGGTTTGCCACTTCCACTGTGTAAGTGGATCAGAGGTAAGGAAGAGGGTAAAGTGTAAAATGAACGACTCCACGGTCCTTATTGGTTGGAGGCGTAACGAGGATATTCATCCGCTTCTAGCAGGTCAGTGGGCGGATGCCCTGAAAGAGTGGAATCGATGAACGTCTGTGTGTGGAAGTGCCTGTTTTACCAGCACATCCGTAGTTGGAAAGTCTTGAATGGATTTCCAGGTTGGATGTAGCTGTAGTCCACGACGCACAGAAGAGTGCTCCCCTCTTCACTTTGCTTCCAAAAAGTCCATTCCCTTGCGCCTATGTTGGCCTTCAGCAAACAAAGGCATGCGAGAAGGTGGGGGCCGTTCACTGCGCCCTCTGTCAACTGTGGCACCTACGAAGTTAGGAGTACCTCCTTGGTAGCATCGTAGAAGCAAATTTACAAACACGGACAATGAATGTAGCTGCGACTACTAGTCTTCACTCGTACTCTTGTCACTCGATGGAAACGGTGGGGAAATGCTTTCAGGTGAAGCTGGAAACGGTCCTGAGCGAATTGTTGCAATGTGGGTGTTAAACCAAAGAGGTTAGCGCACGTTTTTCGCCGTCGACCTGCCGCCGCCCCGTCCAAAAAGTGAGGTTGAAATTTGCACTCTCTCAACCTCAACACCATAATCAAAGAGGTCTCTTCCACCACAGAAGAGACGCTGCAGAAACACACAATATACTTTGTGTTGTTTTCCTGCCCCTTACCACCTTACTCAGACCGATCCTTTCGCTACACTTCTTTGCCTCCCTGCAAGAAGTGTCTGTGAGGCTGACCTCTGCCTTGATTTGACGGCACCCTTTTTCTGCGACACCGCGACATCCGTTTACTCGAGATCTGCCGCCTGCCAGTCTAAAAAGAAAACTCCCATTCGTTCAATTTCCCTGCTGGTCCGGGCTTGATTTTCGGAGATCGACGTTGCAACTCTCCACTCAGCTTCGACTGCCCCTACATCGATCATAACCACTTCTACAAAATTGTTGCCTCAGGAATCCTTCTAATGACATCCATCTCTCAACAATCAAATACACCCGCTCCAACAAGCATTTCCCGACCGCAGTCGGCTGCGCGGAAGCAGTCTCCTTCGGCTTCGCAAGGCCCGAACTCCATTGCACCTGCGGTCGGCCGGTCTTCATACGCCGCTGCTACGAAAAGCTCGATTCCACCTAATGCATCCGGGTCATCCAATATGGCGACAGCAATTGAGGGCTCTATGCCTTCACAACATGGCAACGGCGAAGCAATTCCATCCGTCAACGGTAACATGCCGACCGTAGCTGCAATCCCCTCATTTGAAGCATCCGTTAGTGTGAATGGCAACAACACCTTATCAGCCAGTGGAGCTCCAGATCATAGCCGAAAACCCTCTTTCACAGTTACGCCCAGCGGAGGTGTAAATGGAGGACCACCTGGTGGTCAGTCAAACAAAGCAAACAACATTCAGTTTGGGTCAATAATGAATGTGGAAGGATCACCAGCTCCGGGAGCTTCACCAGGTCTGGCAAACAGTTCTCCTGGAAATCTTGGAGTTGCTGGACCGGTGAATCCCAGAGTTGTTTCACCGCAGGCCTCTCCTTCACCTATTCCTCGGCCGGCTATCAGTGGAGGCCGGCCACCTTCTAGCTTGCAAAATCAGGGCAACAGTTTGATTTTTGGTCAATCTGGCCCTGAACCAAACGATCCAAGCGTAAAACCCTTCTCGCTGAACTATGTGAGAGTCGAATACTGACAAATGTTACAGCGCCAAATACGTGGAATGGCATCAAATTCATTTGTGCCCGGTGGTCCGCACGCCCCGAATTTACGACGCGAATCATCGCAATCATCTCATGGCGACATGGCCAACCACGGTATCCCGGGTGGACCCGGACGAGGCGGCTACCCCATGCAAGCAGGCCGTGGTGGACGCGGAGGCTATCAAGGCCAGCAATATTCCCAACCGATGCCTTACTCACCTCAGCAGAATTATCGCGGACAACCGAGCCAGCGTGGTATACCACACATGCCATCGTTCCAAGGGCGCCCCCAGCCTTACCCAAATTCTCCAAATCTAGCTGCTCGCAGCCCGGCTGTGATGAATGCAAACCCGGCGACGCCGCAAATGCCGCATATGCAAATGGTCCCTGGCATGCCCGGCCAGCAGTATGGATATCAAGGACATCAAGGATACCCACAAGTAAATCGCCACGTTTCTTCTTCCAATCCTCCTTCTTCTAGGGGCAAAGCTGGCAAAGGCAAAGGTCGCGGCAGAGGAGCCTCGAATTTCAACAATTCGAAGCGCGACTGGGACCGTTTGGCCGCTCAACGGAAAGACCCTAAGTCGCGTCTGCTAGACCCAGCTTTGCTGGTCCCTCCCCCACAACTCCCTGTTGATCTCTCGCCGCAAAGTGGCAATTTTGAACGTATTCTGACAGCCAAACAGCAGGGTTATCATGTGCAATTCCAGGCCGACCCGAGCCTGCAGGCATTGTATCAACAACAGCAGTGGATGCAGCAAAACCAGCAGATGCAAGGCTACCCTCCACCTGCATCTCCTCGTCCGAGTTACGCTCAGGGGCCCGGCGCGCAATTCATGCAGCAACATTACAGCAACCAGGGTCAACAACACCCGCAGCAGGCTCAGGCAATGTCCCGAACCTCATCCCAAATCTCCGCCTCAGAACGCCCCGCGTCAAGTCTAGGACAGCCCCCTACGCCATCCATGCCTGCTGTATCCGGTCATTCCCACTCTGCTAGCCGCGCCACCAGCAGTCCTGTTCCCAAATCAAGTTTCATTGTACCACCAAAGAAGAATAAAGCCCTAGTCATCAAGAACGAGGATGGCGTTGTGCAGCCTGTCACAAAGCCATCACCTGCTACACCCGCTCGGGCTACTCCATCTCCTGTGAAAGTATCTACTCCCCCAGTACCCGACTCCAGGAGTCGGTCTGTGAGCATCGCAGATGCTTCTCATGTTAGAGCTGAAAGCGTGAACGAAAAGTCTGGCGAGGAGAAGCGAAAAGCAATGCAGGATGCGGTGGCTAAGAAGATTGCCGAAGATGCCAAACTCAGACAGGACAAAGACGACGACGACGAGAAGAAGGCTTTGAAGGAGAAAGAAGAAGTTGAAGCAAAGGAGAGGGTGGCAGCTCAGCCTGAGGTAGAAGCTGAAAGCAAAGCTGAAGAGCCTACAGCCGCAGTCATGGAGACTAAAGGCACGAAAGATTCGGATGATCAAGCCCCAGAAGTCGTCGAGCCTCCGACAGTCGAAGATAAAGCCGGGGAGAAGCCGACCCCTACCAAGAACGACGAGCCTGAGGAAGAAGATGAATTCGAAAGAGTGGCTAGGGAAATGGAAGCTGAAGAAGCGGCTCGTGAGAACGAAGAGGCTAAGAAGGAGGCTGCCTACCAGGCAAAGAAGCAAGCTGAAAGAGAGGCTGAAAAACAAAAGGAGGCCGAGGAGGAGGCTGCATACTATGCAAACATGAAACAAGCCGAACGTGAGGCCGAAGAAGCCGAGGAAGCTCGCCAGCGTAAAAAGGCAGAAGGCGAAGATGGTGAAGATCACAACAAGGTCTTGGAGGCACTGAAAGCGGAAGATGCCCCCACACCTCCTTCAAATGACAGTCCAGCAATCCATACTCCCGTCGAGAGCGGCGCTGCAACTCCCATCTCAGATGTCTCAATGCCACCACCTGCCAAAACTGCTGCACCTAAAAGGCCCGCAGCACTTACATTGGAAATTACCAAGCAGGTTGAACCTCCCCAGCCCAGTGCTGCTATGAAAGCTTTGCGATCTGCTCGATTGATCGAAGACCTTGCCAGCATCGATTATCCTAACGCGGTCGCATCGCCCAATCCCGCATTGAACAAGAACGCCCCTGCTGACCGAAAGTTCAAATACAACAAAGAGTTCTTGTTGCAGTTCCAGAATGTTTTCAAAGAGAAACCCTCTCTAGATTGGGATGCTAAGATTCACGATACTATTGGCGAAGGAGGTGAATCGTCTGCTCGGCCTGGCTCAGCACGCACTCCATCCACTATGAGTGCCCGAAGCACGTCAAACCGACCAAGTGTCATGCAAGGCTTTGGCGGTATGGGCACTTTCAACGCTCCACCAAGAGCAGGCCCTGCAAATCTGCCTCCAGGTACTACGTCAGCAGAACGTTTTGCACTATCAAATCAAAGCATGGGTGGTCAGCGTGGTGGACCTATGCAGAACAATCCCTTTGCCTTTGGTCGACCTCCTGGGGTGCCTCTAGTTGGACAGCCTATGAGTCGTAACAGCTCATCGAACACACTTGCAGGACAGAATCTACCATCACCCCGAGTTGGCGGCTCACAACGGGGCAATACCAGAGCAGGAAGCAAACGCGACAAAATATCGACGAAGAAGGTGGAAGAGGAAAACAAGAACATGCCTTTGACTGCCACCATAGACTTGAAGCCCATTAAGATATCAAGCTCTGGTTGGAAGCCCAGAAGCCTCGGACAAACTGGGGGCGCCGGTCCAGCACCTGATGGCCATATGGCTCCTGACGTTGTGCAACGCAAGGTTAAGGGTCTGCTTAACAAGATGACTCCTGAAAAGTTCGAACGAATCGCGGACCAGATCCTTGAGATAGCAGCTCAGTCAAAGAACGAATCTGACGGGCGTACCCTGCGACAAGTCATCCAATTGACCTTTGAGAAGGCCACTGACGAGGCCCACTGGGCTTCGACGTATGCTTTGTTCTGCGAGCGAATGTTGAAATTCATGAGTCCTGATATCAAGGATGAAAATATCAAGGACAAGCATGGGAATGTTGTGACGGGTGGCGCTCTGTTCCGAAAATACCTCCTCAACCGCTGTCAAGAAGAATTCGAGCGTGGTTGGAAGGTCAATATGCCACCCAAACCTGAGGGTCAAACAGAGGAGGCAGCTTTGTTGTCCGAGGAATACTACATTGCTGCGGCCGCCAAACGACGTGGTCTAGGTCTTGTGAAATTCATTGGTGAACTCTACAAACTTGGTATGTTGACGGAGCGCATCATGCACGAATGTATCAAGAAGTTGCTGGAATTGGACGAAGGTGGCCCAGACGAATCAGAGGTCGAAAGTTTGGTAAGCCTCCTCAACACGGTGGGTCTCAACCTGGAGCAATCGGAGCGTGGTCCAGCTTTGATGAACGTGTACTTCGAACGCATTGCGTCGATAATGAACCATCCAGATCTGCCGAGTCGACTCAAATTCAAGCTATTGGATGTCATCGATCTTCGCAAGCATGGCTGGCAATCGAAGAATGATGACAAAGGTCCCAAGACTCTTTCAGAGATTCATGCAGACGCACAGCGCAAGCAACAAGAGGCCGAACTGGATCGCTTGCGACAACAGGCCAGTAATAGAGGCGGTGGTAGTCGTCTACCGATGGGTCGTAGCGACGCTCGAAACTTTTCGGGTGGCCGTGGTATGCCTCCTCCAGACTATACCTCGAACAACGTCGGCACAGACGACCTTCGACGTCTTGGTGCGAGAGCCACACGGAACACGAGCAATCCCGGTGGTCCAAGCCTAGGGCCAAGTAGCCTTTTCAGCAGTGGGCGGACCAACAGCGGCCGAAGAGGACTTGGACCCAGTTCAATATTGGGCCGAGGCGAAGATAGTGGAAATAGCAGCCGAACTGGTACACCTCCACAACGAGAGAAGGACAAAAGGGAAGATGGAGATAAGTCTAGCACAAATGCCTTTAGGTAAGACCCATGAAATCGATAGAGCAAGATCTCAAAACTGACTCTTTATAGCGCACTAGCCGCCCTTGAAGGGGAATCAACCAACCAAGCCGCTTCGCCACCCTCTGCTGCATCCTCTCCCCCAACCACAAAGTTTCATCCCACGCTCGGACGACAACGATCGAAGTCGCCTGAAAAAGGCAGTGAATGATCATTGTCTATTGTACAATACTCTTCGTTTCGTTCGACATCCACGACCTGCTTGTGGGGAGGCCAGTGAGAGGTGAGAGGACACTGGGCGTGCATCGATACCCGGCCAAACTTAGCCATTGTGCAAGAAGGTCACATGTAGCATTTCGAAGCGGCGGCTTTGCCTTCGGGTTTCTAGACCGACTATGTTTTGACGTATCATTTCTTCGGCAGGGCAGGACAGGAAAGTCCATCTTCGGCGTTGTACCAAAAGATCGTGCTTCCAAGTTCCGGGCTTCGGCCCTTTTGCATCTGTGCATTATTGCTACCACTACATTTTCTAATACGAGAGCAGCCTGGTGGGATCTTGAAGAGGAGATGGCCGAGTGTCATTCGTCGGATCTGCGTGTTCCTTTTCCTTCAAGTAATGCCGCCTCGAAAGGGCAGGCATGCATTGACCGCACGTTAGTAGTGCGGTCTCATTCATGTACTTGCAGATGAGTCGAGAATCCAGTTAAATTTTCCAATCTACTTTCTGTTCCGACTTTGACCTTCGCAGAGCTCTTCATCCCTAGCGCACCAGAGAGTGGACCACAGTTCGCAGTTTACCTAGGCAGCGAAGAAAACCTTCCGATATCTGATATTGCTCTACTGAATCATCTTCGACCGTTGCTCGACAGCGCCCGTACTCCGCTGGCAATGGCGCAATCCTGTGCCTGGAGAGAGTTCAAAGTGGTAAATCAAGATTCTCAATATCATCCGATTTTCTATGACGCAAAACTCTTCGCTATGATCGAGCTAAAGACGTCTACACTTTCTAGGCCCTCCTGTCCCCTTCTCGTTGCATCAGGAACACTGGCTGGCCGCTCACAGTCTCATCATATTGGCCCTTTCCGTCTTTCGCGATCTCATGGTCCACAAATTGTTTAGAATGCCCAAGATCAGCCTCGCTGAAATCATGTGAAATTGGGGATTTCTCCCCGTCATTCGATTCGATATGTCGAAATCTCTCGTCTTCCTTCGGCGACTATTCGAATTTGATCATTCGCGAACCAGGCTACTCGTACTCTTTCGCTGCCGAGCAGCTTCTTAGGGGGCTCCAGCGATAGCTCATTCGATCATCCAGTACGCTACCCAGATTTGTTCCGCGATGAACTCCGTGTTGACTGATTCGACCGATAAGCGATCTCTCGTCCCATAATATTTAAGTCCTCGCTTTCCAACGTGGAGGATACCACCGGAAGGGGTCAGCAATTAAGCAGTATCTCCAGACGTCTGACCTTCATGCAGATCTTTCGACTCAGTTTGGAGGAGAACGATGAGATGGCGAGAACGCTGCAAGGTTGAGCAAGATAACACGCAGAGAGACGAAGCCCACGAGCTCCTCCAACAGTCAGAGGCTTTCAAGCTGTTGCTTCTACTATCCCTGTCCTGCGTTACGAAGCCTAAATTTGTCAATTGAAAGCCATAATATGAACCCGAGGGCTACCTTTATGGACGAAACTGCGACGAGCTTCAAGGTACTCTAGGATTTGCGATATGGAGAATTGAGGACACATTTCGCAGCACTACCCTAGGTAGTCGCAGGAAACGACTTTAGCCGTGAGACACTGAAGATGAGGAGGTGTGTATGCTGTGCCGCCAACAGTGCTGGAGACCATGTGAGACTGCAGCAGCTGTTCACCAACAGTCGTGGATCGTGCGAACTCCTCAACATCTTTTAAAGTTTGCTTCTCACGCCGCAAGAGAAAGTGAGTATAGGATCTTGTCTAGATCTCTTCGTCATCCGTTGGTCATAATAGGACAAGTCATCGAGAGCTAGAACCAGGGCAGTCGGTCGTGATGTTAAAGTCGACCAACACACCAGTATGCTGAATTTCTAAAGATATCCCAGTGTCTTTTCTATTGTGTCTACCGCCGTCTAGCTGGGCTATGCTGACCACGCGTGTCAGGGTTACATCTCACCATCCTTGTAAGCCCCGTTCACATTGCAGACGCAAACTCAAGGGAGCGATTTTCTCCAGTCCTGCGAAGTGCCTGCGCCTCAGGCCTGCGATCGGTCGCTTTCCTAGCTAACCTCCGGCCATTGTGAGCCTCCTTTTCTTCATATTTAGCCCCCTTTTAGGAGGCATAAACCAATTCGATTCATAATCAATGCTCGACGAGTCCGCAATTGATCAGGACTATGAGACCGCAGACGACTTGATGGATAGCGTAGGATTGTCTCGCATGAACTCACGCCAGACATCCATATCACCAGTGACGATGAAAGGAAGAGTGACGATTGGTAGGGGGTGAAAGTGAACGAGATGTGGAAATTGGGTGTCTTCTCCTCGGTATTACATGGTACACGCTATGTATTGGCTCAGCTGCGCCAAACCCAACTGAGCTTGGTGTCGCTCCGGTCGAAAGTCAACGAAAGTCTCTTTTACTCAACAGTCCGCTGACATACGACTCCATCTTCCGCCCTCGAGCATCCCGTAACAGCTTATATCGAGCACATCACATCCTTTACGGCTTTTAGCAAGTCGTTTGAATGTCTCCTCCGTACCTGTTTCTGAAGCTGCACGCGTCCTACCTCTTTTGAATCTTGCGGACAATTCGTGATCCTGCCCTGGCCCCCAAGGTTGTGTAGTAAGGGGGCGGCATATATCTCCCGCGCTCAAGGTGGCGTGTACAACGCCAATGCCTGGAACTACAAAGCTCGGTCATCAGGCCTCCAGTCCGGCATAAACAAGTGCTGATTGTACAAATTGCAATTTGGCAGCCCTGGTTCCTCCTCGGGTCGAAGCTTTCTGATCACGCTCGACCGACATCGTCGGAACATCCGCCCATCTCCCACGCTCAGCCTTGCTATGCCGACGTCCTTGAGGGAGGATTGCCAATGCTTGACACTTCTACACTGGCTCAACTATACTACTGACGCAGTCAACCAGATTATTGGGCTCTCAGCCCCTTCCTGCCTGATGAGGCCAGTGAGTCGTGTGGGAGATAGGATTCAATCTAGAAATCCTGTCAGCACCGACCTCGATCTTCCATGCAGCCTCGTTCCTTGCCACCACAGGCCCTCTGACTGTGAACTTCCATGCAGCCTCTTACCCAGCGCTGCGGAAACTTTACTTCGTTGGATCCCGTTCCCCTGTCCTGCTTATTCAAGGCCAGCCAAAGGAGTGAGCTTAGTCGCAAGCACCAAGCTACGCCCTCATCCTACGGCCTGCCATGTTTAATTCGATGATCCATCGCGCAGCCTTCGGCAGCGCACAAGCTCTTTACCAATTCCGGATATTTGCAAAAGCTATTGCTCGACTCGACGCGCTCCCTATCAAGACTACAAGACTGCTTTCATCTCTTCTGTGTCTCCCGTTCTCATGCCCCATTGTCTCTTAGTCTAAGTCTTTCGTTCCCATTCCCCGTCTCAGATTTGTTCTTACCATCTGCTTTTCATTATGTGCCGCATTGTCACTCTTGGGTATGCTCTCGCCGTTGCTGCCGTAGCCAGCGCGGCGTCCTCATCACTGGCGTCTTCCACAATCCAGGGTCCAGCGTCGACGAGGACGACGGCGTTGTCCGTGACTACTTCTCTCGCTCCCACTGGACAGCCAGCTTGTGCAATAGCCGGCAGTGCTGCGTTGGCTTACCTGTCGGCGAACCCAGATAGTAAGACACTTTCGCTTCTGTCGGAGCTGCTGGCTGACGAATTCACAGTCCAGAAACCCCTCATCAGTGCCGAACTTGCGTACAATTGCTTGCAGTCTGTCCCAAATGAGCCAGCTCCGGCCTTGCAGATTTTGCAAGCCATCGCGCCTTTCGTCGAATTCCAATCCACTCTCGCCTACCTGAAAAACCCTCCTCCCGGTTATCTCTTCCCTCCCGTGGACGTTGTTGGAGGCCTTGCCAAGATCGCGACAAACGTTGCCGCTGGTGCCTATATCAGTGAATACGACTTTCAGACAGATATTCAGGCGCTTTTGATCTCAGCAAAAGACGACCACTTGAGTTTCGATGGTGATGCCACCAGTGTTTTCTCCTTTACTCGTGCTATCAACCTCGTTTCAGTGTCTGTGGACGGCTCTCAGATCCCCCAAGTCTTTGCTGCGGGTATGTTTTTCATCTCTGATGCTCTCCAGCAGCTCTTCTAATTTATCTCAGATGACCTTGTCAACGTGACACCGACGGGGATATTTCCTCGCTCTGTATCTTTCACGCCCTCACCAGTCACAATGATCAACGGCATAGATGTAGTGACTTTCGCGGAAACTCAGTCTCTCGTGGCAACATCCCAAGATCCGGATGCTCTCTACAACCGAGTATTCATCAGTCTAGCAGCTTTCACCACGGGCTCGCCTTCTGGCACTTTCAAATCTCCAATCTTCTACCCTGGGCCCACGACGACCTTGACCTTCGCAAACGGCACGTCAATCACCTTGCCTAATTCAGCTCAAGTCTCGAAAGACCTTACAGGCGTCACTGATGGAGAAGCTTTCTACTCCAGCTTCTGTATCCCTGCATCTACGGCGGTTCCGATGACCGCGACTGCGAATCCGGAGACTGAACCTACCAGCACTGAGCCCGCAGCATCAAGTACCGATTCGTCTTCGCCGGCTGTACCCACCTCGCCTGGCTATCCATTTCCTGTCGTCAAGCATTCTGGAGACGTGGTTTCTGGGTATTTCTTGAATTCTACTGGATTTCAAAACGTTGCTGTTCTGGCCATTCCTTCTTTCGCGCCAGCCTCCGGCACAGAAGCCGAATTTCAATCAGTGATCGAGTCTTTCTTGGCCGAGGCCAAACAGGCCGGTAAGACGAAGTTAATCATTGATCTTCAGGCTAATGGCGGTGGTACTGTGCCTCTGGGCATTGACACCTTTGCTCAACTCTTCCCCCCGCTTTCACCGCCTCTTAGTCAGGGTAACTTGAGAGCGACTGTGGGCACGAATCTCCTCGGACAGGGGGTCACAGACAACGTCGCCAGTGTCATCGAAACAGCGGGAGACAACGTCACAGCAAGAGCAGAAGCGGGTGACGGCTACCCATACTCAGCGTATTCAGAAATCAAACCCGACGGGACGGAGTTCTCCTCTTGGTCTGATCTCTTCGGGCCTGTCTCTCTGAACAACGATAAATTCACGAATCTTTTCCAGGATAACCAATCGCTCCCTAATGTACCTGGCCTTATAGTCACAGGCACGAACAACCGCACCGGCTTCTTGCAACCGTTTGCGGCAAACGATATGATCTTAGTCTACGACGGCATATGTGCCAGCACCTGCGCTGTATTCTCTGAACTGATCAAAAACTTTGGTGGTGTACAAGCCATAGCTGTGGGTGGTCGTCCTCAACCTGGCCCGATGCAAGGTGTAGGCGGCGTCAAAGGGTATATTATGAGCAAAGTGACCCCGTCAGCAAGCGAGAAGCTAATGTTGTGTAAACAGATCACGAGTCTTCACCTACTCAACGCTTGTGCAGGCGGGTGAGAAAGCACTAGCAGGATTGACGGCTGCCGGCTCAACTGATTTACTTGCCCAAGTGAATACGACGTTGGGCACTCGTGAAAATATTCAGTACGCGCTATCTCGAAGCGCGACTCCGGGTGAGGGCGGACGCGTCAATCTCATCAACAACATCCGGGTCGGCGACAGTTCCATCACGCCCCTTCACTTTGTCTACGAAGCTGCTGATTGTCGTATATGGTACACGAAAGAAATGTTGTCAGATCCCAACTTCCTGTGGAACCGTGTGGCAAGCATAGCCCTGAACAACAACGGCACACGCTTCAACTCTCCCCTTTGCATTGGGGGGAGCACGGGTCAACCTACGAGCCTGAGTGGCGGTGAAAAGAACAGCACCAACAGCCTCGGGCCACAGACGCCGCCTGCGGGTGTGAAGTCTTCCGTTGCAGGTGGCCTGGTTAATGGGACCACCAGGTCGAATACGACTGGAACACAGAGCGGTGGAAGCGTGAGATACACGGGGGGTTCGGAGAAGATGACTGTTGGCTGGGTCGGTAGCCTTCTACCTCTCATCATTGCTGCAGTGGTTGGAGCCATAGCCAGCTAAACAGCGATATTGTGAGACGGGCTGATGACAACGGGCATGGCATTCGTGGAGTGTCCTCTCGCGAAACTGTTGGTTTTATTTTCGATTCTTGTATGTGGCTCATTTGATGAAGGACTCTATGTGTACGTAATTGGCAGTGGGAGAGACAATGAAGAACGCTATCATAGTTCTTGAAGATTTTCCAGATCCGACGCGGCCAGAGCCGTTTTCGATGCATGCAATGTTACGTCCTAGTACAGCTCGTGTCACAGTCAACGCTGAAGATCTGTTGAGCCCCTGTTGGCGGCTCCGCAGGCCTGTAGTGCCCCTGGCTAAAGATTCTTGTCGATCGTGAGACTCTCCTCTCCCACACTTCTTCCAAGATCAGTCTCAGGATTTCTGGCCCTCACACCTCGGACTGTCAAGATGAGTCACAACTCTCGTCCCCAAACTCTGGGGTTCTGGCATCTGCAATGCGTCCTCCACCCCCAGGAGGTCGACCGAGCAGAAATCGGCGAGGGAAAGATTTCCCCACAGCTTCGGGACAAGGCGTGGTGACAACAGCGATGAGACAGATTCTAGTCAGGCTACCCGCCCCGGTGTCTCATCATTATTGTCACCAGACCTCGGGAGTTCAACCCCCCCCCCCGCATACCCTCTGTGAGACAGTTATCATAACATTGAATGATTCTCACGAACACACAGGACTCTAGGTAAAGATGTCCTTGCATCTCAAGAGGGTGATTTAGTTCGAGCTAATAGGGAAATGATCCAGAATGCAGTGCCTGCGATTGGTCTGCCCATCCTCCTGCATGTGGGTTCTTCGCCATTCTCGACTTCACCGTTTACCACACCATTGAGGTAGCACTGTCTGTGCATCCGTTTCGTTCCAATGTATGACCTCGATCATCGATTCCGATGGCTGTGGGATTCGGATTCTCCGCCGGCGACTTCATCGCTGCTCTGAAACTTGTTAGCACGGTCATTGATGCGGTTCGTGACAGTGGAGAGGCAGGTAATGCATACCGCGAGCTCGTCAAGGAATCATACAGCCTTGAGACAGCTCTGCTGCATGTGAAACGCTTAGATGGAGAAGAAATCCCGCAAGCAGAGATCATCTCTCTTCGACAAGTGGCAGCTCAGTGCCGGTCAACGATTGATGACTTTTGGAAGAAGGTCCAGAAATATCAGCCACATCTTGGCTCGAATCAATCTACAACGCCCTGAAGAGTGGATGGATGAAGATCAGATGGGCTATCTGCAAGAAAGATGATCTTGCGAGGTTCAAAGCTCATCTTTCTGGACACACTGAGGCAATCAACATCCTACTCATAGCTATCGCGATGTGCGCCCACAACCATTTGGTACAAAACTAAATATAGTTGGCGCAGACCACAGATGACACTTCATGACCAAAAGCAGGACCGGCAGCATTTCGGGCTGGCTGGCATGATTCAGAAGTCGTACTTTCAATGCATGCACAAACTTTATTGCATTGCAGACAATGTCACCAGGTACCGCTCCCAAGGCGAATTATTGTCAAGGTCTAATGACAACTAGGTCCGTATCGCAGGGCAAGCAGTTGCTGGAGATGACTGAAAGAGTCATGTAAGCTATGCGATCGGTGCAGACATTGCCATAGGGCTAACCACCGGTGAAGTCGCACCAACATTGAAGGTTGTGCTTCAGATTCAGTCCGTTGTCACGCATATACCAGGCCAAATTCAAAGGCAACAGCCGGTCTACCTTGTTGATGCATTGGGAAAGCAGAGCCCCTTTTACCTTGAATTCATTCGATCCGCAGAGGTACAAAACTTCCGATACTCTGTTAGAATCTTGCCCAAGCCAAGCATTCCAGGCCTTTACATCCATCCTCAAGGTCAATTTCAAAAGCATTCGGACTGCTCCTGAGAAGATCAATCGTGGCGAATTTGTGATACAAGATTCTGCCTTAAAGAGAGGGATATCGACCTCAGCCAAGACTGGGAGCTCTGCTTCTCACCTGGCCAACGCGTAGAAATGAACATGATATTTCATCGCGCAACGGCCTTCGAGGACGCAGCGATCTGTCCTGCATGCGGAAGTCTGGAGCTAGATTACGCTTGCGAAGAGGCCGTCTGGTAGGTTGTGCTCTAGAAGAGGGTCTTAGAAGTTCCGTGGCTAACGTGAGTCTCCAAGCTGCACATGTGGCATGACATTTAGCCGGCTCGAACAAGTTGTTAATGATCCGCCTGTTGCGGCGAAAATGTCTCGTCAATGGCTGAGAAAGAAAGCTATCATAGATCCGGTTCTTCCAGACCTCGGCCCTGCTCCGCCCAACCTCCTGAAGAGGGAAAGAAGCGACGATACCTTCGAGGAGGTTCGACAATTTCGAAGAGTTCGCATCTACACCTCGCTATCGACCCAGGCAGTATCTATCAAGCTGGCCACAAATGTGGACGCCAGTGTCTACAAAGTGGACATGATCGCAGAGTCTCGAGATTCTGGTCATTGTTTCTTGATGAGGGACGAGGATGATGTAAAATCCTCACAAGATGCTATCCATAAGCTGGCCTCTTGCTGACTCACTGCAGGCACTCTTCTTGCAAGTCATCAAAGAGGCCCGTCGCAGGAGCTCATTCTTTCCGTGGCAGCCGATGTTATATGCGAGACATGTCACATGATTGACAGTAGGTGTTGTGGATTGCCCAGATTGGGCGGACCTTTCTCTTCATGTCCGACGCGCACTGACAGTCCCTTCTAGATAAGTTCTCCTACACAGACTCTGATGGAGCCTTCTTGACTCTTGTATTCAAGGGGAGTCAAGAATGTAAACAGATATGGTTAGCGCAACACATCCTACGGTTTTGCAACTCTTGTCTTTTTCTGACACCGCTTCTCCGATGCGCAGGGATCTAGTCAATCCGAACCCCTCAAACCCCGTACCAAGAATGAACTCGCAGCCGCCTGGTGATACAAATGTCGACCAGCTGGTCGCGCATGCACAGCAGCACATTGCAGACTCCTACCATCAAGCCTTGAATGGCCAACCCGAGTCCATTAGCAAGTTGCCAGACGATGCGCTCTCAATAGGTTCACATCCGTCATGGCACACATATCTCTCACAGACCGTAGTCAGTACCGTCGACGGCAACGACATGGCAGAGCCAGAGCTAGCCACTCAAACGACAAGACGGTAGCGCATCTACAATCTTCTCCACCAAGCCCTCAATGTTGGACCGTTCCTTCTTGTAGCGTGGATGATCCGTGTACACCCTCCTCCATTAACCGACTTTCAGACGAAACGCATTGTTCCCACCGCAAGCAGCCCGGGTGTTCTCTTTGCATCCTGACAGCGATTGCGTGTCAGAAGCTGCTCCGCAACGCTGCGTGGGCAGGATTAATGCCGTCACGCCCGAAGACCAAGATAGCCAATTTAATCCTGTTAAGTTGGCACATGCAGAATGCTTATCAACATCTCATTGTCAAACCTAGAGTAAAGGAAGTTCCCACTACTTGCCGCCTGTCTTGGTTGTACCGTATGTCTAACGTCCCACCCACAGCCGATGACGATGTAAGAGACATGGCAAGATCCTGGGCCCTGTGGTAGCCTTTCCTATGATAACGTTATAAATCTCTATCGCCAGTCACGCAGCATACCAACCTTCAACACCCCCCCCCGCCTAGAGCAAATCCAACCATCTTCCTCTTTCAGCATCATGAGAGTTGTCGCCGCCCTCACCCATCCCATCGTGCGACTGCATGGCCCCAACACCCACCCTGGGTGAGGCCACTTACCCATCCTCACCTCTCCCTCACCTACCCTCACCCATCCTCACCCACATCACCTGGCTTGACCAATCTGCTTCAACTTCCTCTCTAATCTTCTCCACCGAGCCACAGACTTAGAACAGACTCCAGTAAGCCAGCTAATAAGCCAGTCAATAAGGCTGAAATGGATTTCTTCAGTATAACCTTGTCAGACAATTAGCGGGCTAAATAGCTTCGAAGTGTCTGTAGAATAGATCGAATTGACTGTCTAAATTTATGTAGAATTGCGCATCAAATGAGTGTTATATACTCAATAGAAACGCTCAAAATAGCCTTGTTGAATAGAGCGGTTGGATAGGGTGCAGGTTAGTCGAAACCTGACCAATGGACGCCCTGAGATATAGGCTGTTTGACACACCCCCTCAGCTTCCATTTCGGGCGAAATTGAAGCTGGATATAAGCTGAAATAATGTGAAATGGCGTTAAATAAGTGGATCAGATCTGAAAGGACCAAAAAACGCGTTCTTTTATACTGTGAAATCAATATCGACGTCACCACACTCTCATCCGTTCTGCTGAGTTCCTCTTTGATGAAAAAGAAGAGAAGAAGAAATAAGAAATAGAAATTTAATCTTAATGTCATGATCTCAACCGTCAGTATCGTTAAAGTGTGTGAGGATTGGTGAAGATTCGGTCTTGACGCGGTCTTGACGCGGTAGTTACTCACGAACCCGCCCACAGTCTAATTGAGACTAACGGCCGCGATCTTGGCGCCCACAACTCTTTATTACTTCTCTATTATCTGCGATCTCGTTAGCTTTTCTACTTCTTTATACTTATTCACTTTAATTAATATATATAACAGCTTAAGCTAGATATATTTAATAGTCTATGAAAATGAATATGTTAAGAACTGTCAAGACTAGCTTATAATAAGATTCAGATATCAGAAGATTGTGAATAGAAATCACTGTTCTTACAAAGAAGGATTAAAGATAGATTGCAATTAATAATATAAGTTAATTACAGAAGAAGAATAAGATTATGAAATTATGAGATAAACAATTGTTTATATAATTATTACTGATGAGCTGTATACAGTGTTTCTAAATACTTCTCGTAAGCACTCTTAAGCACTTGCTTCTAAGTGCTTCTTTTAAGCACTCTCGAGCACTTCTCTTAATATTCATTATTAATTATTCTGATTGGACATAACTTTTTAGATCAGATCTGTCGTAGTTCTAAAAGATATTTATCTGCGGAATTGTCTATTATATTCTTAATAATTAACGCTAAGTTTATCGACTGCTAATCTATAGTTATAACATTATGTCCTTCCGAATTAGCTTAGTCTCTTAAGCTACTTAAACTTATCTTTGTAATTTCAATAATTTCTATTTTCTTCTTTCTTTATTATACTTTAATATTATGTTAATAAATCTTTCTCTTATAAATAATATTAAATTTAGATGAAGAAGATAACTTTATTAAAAGTATTAACTATAATTGCGTGTTCTATCTGCGCTAAATAAAATTATCTTTATATATTTTTTAAAGATATTTTAAAGTGTTTGAAGTATACTTATTATAATATTTATTATAATAATAATTTCTTAAAGATTAACTTTTAAAGATTGTAATAAAAAGAGTTACATTTAAAGATTACGCGAAAGATAACTCTTCTTCGTCTTTAATAAAATACTGCGAAGATAGTAAGTCTAAACTTTTATATTAAGTCTCTTCGGGCGGCTTAAAGTAAGATAATTACTTAAGAGATTAAATTTCTAAAAGAGCTTAATTAAGAAGAGAGATATTCAGAAAAGAAAGAGTTATTAATTAGTGCGGAATTGCACGTTACTTTTAATAAAGAGTAGCTAACTACTTTCTTTAATTCTTTTTATATTGAGAATTTCGGCGGTGATAATTCTTAAGAGTTGTAAGACTGAGATTTATTTCTAATTCTTATATGTTTTCTAATGTATTATATTTTAATTATTTTATTAAATAATGAGTTTTACTCTTAATCTCTTAATTATTAAACACTTTTTTTATTTTATACTTCTAATCTTAATTAATTAAATTAAGATTTATTTAGCATTCTTTAATATAGATTTTAGAAGAGAAATATCAAATATAGAATAAATCTTTATAATATTTAAAAGCTTAAGTTTATAAATTGACTTATCTAAAACTTTCTAAATTAAATAAGAGTTAAGTTTTATATAATTTAGTTTTGTGCTGAATCTTTTAATCTTAATATTTCAGTGAAGTAAGTATATTAAGTTCTCTTCTTTAAGATTTAATTTATTAATTCTTTTAGAATTATAATATATATCAGCTTTTTAATTAATGAATTTAAGATCTTTTATTAATTCTTAATATAGATTGATTAATAATTGCACGCTAATAATTAATTTTTGTGTTAATTATTTCATTTCTCTTAATTATTTATATGAAATTAGTTCTCATCCGTAATTAATATAGAAGAATAACACTTCAGTTATTACTAAAGCATTATTATATGCGAACTATGTTAATAATAAAAGTATTATTCAGTTATTTTAATAATAGTTTATATAGTATTGTAAATATTATTTAAGAGTCTAATTAATTTTTTCA
>JAABUK010000660.1_pt1 | contig 70605 bp, 103 predicted proteins | sample 5559141 | NCBI WGS metagenome assembly JAABUK01 (sample SAMN10711869, study PRJNA513367) | rock metagenome | isolation source: Antarctica rocks | place: Antarctica: Victoria Land, Pudding Butte nord | collected 2016-01-03 | reverse complement strand
TCATATGCAGGTTTTCAAGTTCGTTCTAGACTGTCTTGATGTTTTCCACATTTGACCTTCGTCTTCTTCTATATGTGATCAGACTTGCTGGCTGGCTAAAGCATTGTAATCTCTCTCTCTCTCTTCTTGACAGGTTCGAGCTGAAGGTTCGAGCAGCTGTTCTGTTCCCACTAAAAGCGACCACTGCTGACTGCCTGTCACGACCTTCTACGCTCACGCTGTACGACGGTCAGCACGTAAGGTTGGTCGCATGAAAGGCTGTAAATCTCAGCTTCAGGGTATTTCAAAGCCAAGCCACTCGGTGCAAACGGCGTACGCCACAAGGAGCCAGATACGATATCACGGCAAATAGAAGAAAGTAACGGAGCAGCGTTTGCGCCGTTCTACGTGAGATATTGTGTCACGGCTGTGCAACATGCAGTTGGAAAACAGGCAGCCTGAGGTACTGACAGAAGAACACTTTGCTGAAGCAGAAAAGCGTCAACTCAGCCGAAAACTTTCAAAGGACGAAGTACAGCTAATCAAGAAGGGTCTTATTGGTCAACCTGTCTGGCCGCAAGATTTGTCTCTTGAAGAACTGCATGGTCAGGCATGGTGAGGTCGCTGTTGTCAAGACCACTCGACTCACGTTCTGGTAAACGGGGAACATGGGACAGACGCGACCCATATGTTGCCCGTTCAAGAAATCTAGAGTTTGCCAACATCGGTCCCTTTGTCCTCACACAGCACCCCAGGTGCAATATGACAGATGTAGACTTCAATCGGCTTGGAGTCATGGCACATAGTACAAACTACATATGCTCTCGAGATCAAGATGATTCCAACGTAAGCCATGTTCTCGGAGGGACACAGCACAAATTTGATGGCATATATGTTGTCTTTGGTGCATTGCATCAAGGTATGTCGGAGCGAGCCGTTTGTCACTATGACAGCCAAAAGCCCAATGAACTGCTGATTTTAGAATGTTATGAGATAGGGTGGCCGCATTTCTTCAGGTATACAAGCTTTCTAACTGCATTAGAACAGCGTTGGGCGCACATTGAGCCGCTTTATGGTATAAGGTTGGTACTATCCCAGCAGAGCTTGTTTAAGCACACCTCACATTGCACACACATGGCTGCTGATGCACCTGTGACCCACACTCCTTTGCGCGTACAAGCTGTACTGCCCGGGACAAGACAGATCCTGCTGTAGCTGTACCTAGACACTCTTCTTGCATGTGAGCAAACAGCAGCGTTCTCTTTGCAGTTTCATGATGACCCTGTTACGTCTGAAGATCCCCTTAAGGTACACCAACACAGTTTGTGTGCTGTTCTATGACCTCTTTGTTGAAGAGGTTGTACATGACAACATGGCCTTTGTCGGAGAACTGCTGGCCCAGTCTTTTACGGGCGTGTACAGCTACAAACCAAAAGACAAGCCATATCTCAGGATGGTTGATGGTTAGAGCAGGGTTTCATTATAGAAGCAACGGACACCCATGTGGCTAGAGTCCGTTTTGCAGACCTTGTGGAAGGATCGTCTGATACATATAGTGCATAGTATATACTTCCCACATCAATACATAACGAGTATGAAATGCTACGGTAGAAGCAGACACTCTTACAGCATCGTCACGTGTGGATGACAAGTACTTCATCGATGGATTGGAAGTTACGTACTCACAAAGGGAGGAAACTTTGAAAGGGTTTGATCAAACATTGAAATATTTCAATCAAAATCAGAAGGTCATTCAGGAAATAAAGCAGGTGCAAGAAAAGGTAGTAGTATCATATTGAGAACACTTTGGGTTCCTGAAAGCTTTGATTCGTTAACCGTTTGCAGCTGGCCATCAACTGCATGGGGTGCTTGCCTTTCCCAAGCAGGTCTTACAAAGCCACTGCTGCTGCTACTGCTAGTTGGTAAGCCGTAAGTCTGGCCGTAAGTCGATTACGGTCCAACCACCGTCACCGGAAACTGCACAGAGACCGAGAACATACCCCCTTCTCGTCCGATCAGGGAAGTCAAACTGGATTGGGCTCAACTAGCACTCGGTTGAGTGATCGCCCGGGAACCTTGAGTGCTGCAGTGTTTATGCACAAGCCACACAGGGACCAGTCAGCCGTTATTGCTGCCCGTTCTTTTGCTGCCCTTGCTGCCCTTCCATCTGCAGCTTGCATGGCCTTCTATGCAGACACAGCCTGTCTGGCTGCACTTTGCAGGTCATGCAGGAGGACTTTCATGCTTTTTACAGAGCTCTGAATGAAAGCTTGTTGCCCTCACATCAACTCCCACACTTTGAGTCTCACCCCAGCAAGCATAGCCTTGTGAAGCTGGTGCTCAGAGCCTCCTGCCAGTGTGCTACTCGTGTGCATGCAAGGTGTCCTTGGGCTGCAACAGGGCTCTGCCCTGTTCTGGCCTGAAAGCTTGCTTCCTTCTTACTGTCTTGTCCTGGCAAGCACAGCCTTATGAAGGTGCTGCAAAGAGCTTGCTGACCCTGTGCTGGTCAAATGCGCTCACGTTCAATGTGCATGGGCTGCAACAAGGCTTTGTTGGTGACATTGTCATTGTTGGATAGCATGTTGGACAGCACAATGTACCATGGTGGAACAGCCTGCACAGCATGCCAAGGCCATACCATCTTGCTGCCCTTCCATCTGCAGCTTGCATGGACTTCCATGCAGGCACAGTCTACCTGGCTCCACTCTGTATGGCATGCAACATGGCTTTCTAGAGAGATCTGAATGAAAGCTTGCTGCCCTCATATCAATTCCCACAATTCGCCGTTCATCCCAACAAGCATAGCCTTGTGAAGCTGGTGCTTAAACCTTCCTGCAAATGTGCCGCTCATATGTATGCAAGGTTTCCTTGGGCTGCAACAGGGCTGCAACAAGGCTCTGCCTTGTTCTGGCCTGAAAGCTTGCTTCCTTCGTACACTTTCTGTCTCATCTCGGGAAGCAGTGCCTTGTGCAGCTGCTGATGACAGCTTCCTGACCATGTGCTGGTCTAATGGGCTCATGCTCAGTGTGCATGGGCTGCAACAAGGCTTTTATGATGATGCTGAAAATATTGGATAGCAGGCTGGGTATATGACAATATAGTATGGTGGACTGCGGAGTCTACGGCCATACCATCCAGAAAGGCCCCCTTCTCGTCCGATCAGGGAAGTCAAACTGGACTGGGCTCAACTAGTATTCGGCTGAGTGATCGCCCGGGAACCTTGAGTGCTGTATTGTTTTTATGCACAAGCCATACAATGAGCCCCTTCTCTTGCTGCCCTCCTGCTTGCTGTTCTTCCATCTGCGGCTTGCATGGCCTCCCATGCAGACATAGTCTGTCTGGTTCCACTCTGCATGGCATGCAACATGTTGCTGTACAGGGCTTTGATGCTCTCTGAAAACGGGGATGAGCTGATGGCGCTTAAGCTGGAGGATCTTGAGATCATCATGTAAGCTGCGTTGTCAAACCTCTTCACCCTAATGACAGCTGAGTCTTTGCTGCTTCCTTTGCTTTGTCTGCGTGGAGCATCATGCTGAAGTATTTTACCTTCAGACACCCAAACCTTGCTGCGTGTTTGAAAGTTCAGTTGCTGCTTCAAGAAACTGCAAGGGGAGGCTGGTGTTGTTGCTGCCGTTGATCAGGCAGATGAAACTGCAAAAATGATGCCTCTGTACGACATTTCTGATGAGGCTGGTCAGACTGAGCTGCTTTTGAAGGAGCTTGAATATGCAGTACAGGTCATTGTAGACAAGCTAGAACAAGATGGTCAGCTGTCTGTTTGACTATAGTCATGTGCAAAGACTTGGACAAAGTCCTGTTCTCTGTGGAAACAAAGTAGACAGATACAATAATGTTGTCATGTCGGTTTTGGATGTGTTTTGCTTGATATTTGTGGCTTCAAGCCCACATGATACACTCCTCTTGTGAGTGTCTACCATGTGACTGTACAGCGTTAATGCATACTGTGAATCAATGCCAGGGTTGATCTCTAGAGATCTGTTGTGTACAGTATACTCCATCCCTTCCTGTAAGCATTCAAATGTGCCAGACAGCTGTTGGATTTGCACAAGGCCGCGGGCACTTGATGTTTGCGGCGCAGCTATGATCTGATGCAAACAGGGAGAATGTCATGGAATGAAATCCTATGAAACACTGGGCATGCTCTTTCACTTTGGTGTATAACATGTGCATAACGTGTACACGTAGGCGATTGGCTCAGAGGCCCCGGAGGAATCATGGCAATTCATCAATTACATGGTCATCTACACAGTCTGTTCATAATTCCTTGTAACCCCTGCCTACATTCCTTTGAATTTCTGCTTCTGCTCTGTGTAAGCGGTGTGCTAGCTATAGAGCATACACAAGGCCAAGATGCCTTTTCACTAAGCTAATTAATGTCAAGATTGCCAACACAGCATTTTTTTGTGCTGCTGTACGGTAGTGACAGCTTGCCTAGTGCTAATGCCTTTGTGTCCACATTTGGACTCACAGATCACTCAAGTCTACAACATCAGCACTGCTTGTAGCGGGTGTAGGCCTCGGCTTTTTCCCAAACATCAAGGTGGTCTGCTTGAAGGCGGACTTGCTGCTGGAGCGCTTTCTGAGCTGCAGGTCTTGTGGTGTGCCAGACTCAGAGCCTGACCTGTCAGCTCTGACTGTGGGCATGGCAGGCATGTACTCGTTCATGGCCCTGCCCTGACCTGCACACCAGGTGCCCTTTGTGAGTCCACCTCATGCACACACACCCACAACTAATCTCGTGCATACTCATGGTCATGCATTGTGGGATGCATACACATGGTCATGCATTGTGGGATGCATACACATGGTCATGCACTGTGGGGTGCATACACATGGTCATGCATTGTGGGCTGCATACACGCCCACAACAAGGTAGATGACTGTGGTCGATGTGGGAAAAACCCCTTGTGTGCCTTGCATGCACATACAGTCTCAAAGCAAGGCCTGTAATCATTGCAATACTGGTTATTCCATGGTAAGCTCTGAACATGTCAAACTCGCAGTGACCGACCTTCTTTGTCAGCTGAGAACAGTACAGCAGCTGACCAAGAAAACCAGCCTACAGAAGGTTGTACATGTTTACCTGCAGCTGTTGCTGGCTTAGTGCTGCTCTGCTCCTTCTGCTGTGCTCCATGGCTGCTTGTCTTTGGCGCTCCAGGCCTATCTGTGCCTGGCCCCTCAGCAACCCCCAGCTCAGACCTGCCTGACCCCTGCTGCTGCGCCACCACACTGCTGTGCGTCTGTGCCCGTTGCTGAACAACAGGCTGCTTCAGTGATGCACTGCCCGGCACAGACTGCTTCTGTGCTGCGTTCTGGTTGGCTGAGCCAACTGCTTCACGCTCATGGTGATCTCTCTCTGCTTTGGCTGCGGTTGCAGCTGAGCTCTTCTTGCACATGTCAATGCTGTCAAGACTGTCCTGATCAAGCTCTCCAAAGCTGGTCTGAAACTTGTCTGATGCTGGCTGCAGGTTGAGCTGCTGTGCTGCTGCTTCTCTCTGCTCACTGCCGAACATTGCAGCCTGCTCATGCCTACGCCTGCACCCATGATAACAATTACAGGCGTTCCAGCTAAACGTTTTTGCCCGCACCCATTAGCACACACATCTCTTCTCACACATCATCAGGAGAGTATAGGTCGTATTGAGTATTATCACCGCTCAGTGACTACTATGCTGAATGGATGCTGAGTCATGACAATAAACGGCACACTGTGACATGCTATTTTTGACGTTGATAGTGTCAGCAGGCAAAGTCGTTTGGACGCCGTGTGTACAGAACACAAGGCAGGGTGTGGATTAGCACCCAGGGTCAAGTGCCAAGCCTGCCTTGCTACAAATCTGGCTGCAGGTACATGCGCACCCTCCTTGGGCCATGTGACAACAATGAGCCGTGGTCAAAACCCACATGTCAAACCTAGCTTGCTACGTTCCTGGAAACCTAGCTTGCTACATTCTTGGCTGCAGGTACACATGCACTCTCCCTAGGCCATGTAAGAGCAATGAGCTGTGCTGTTCAGGCCCAGAATTGGTCTACCTTTGCTTCTCAATCTGCCTCAGCCTGTTGTTTTCAGCCTTCTGAATGGCTGCAAGGCGCGCCTGCTCAGCTCGGGCTTCATTTTGGCGCCTCACACTCTCGGGGTCGGCCACTCCTGCCATCAGTCTCTTCAGCCTCTGAACCACGGCGCTACTGAGCGCTCTCCATTTGCCTTCCTCTAACTGAATCACCCTCTGCAGCACATAGCACAAGGGCTCTCAGGGTGCTGCTGATGATTGGAAAGGCCAGACAAGAATATGATTCCCTTTGATGATTGTTGAGGCATGATCTCCCAGCCCCCCAGGCAGCCTGGTATAAGTCTTGGCTTCTCATTAAACTGACGCCGAAAGGCGTAGTCTTTTCTGTACTTTTCATGATCTCCCAGCACCACAAGGGAACAAGCGTCACAGCAATGCTGATGCCTTCTGCAGTCCTTTGTTCAACTCAAGCATCGACTGCAAGACACAGAAGTTTGAGAATGCTGGCAAGTCCTGCCTGAGTGGATGTCTATGTCACCAGCATGTAGCTAAAATGCACCAGACATCAGCTACATGAGGCCCTTGGCTTGCATCATCAATGCAGCAGTGCTGGGACACCTCCACATATGGGCCCACAACATCTGTCTGCTCTCTGAGGCCGCTCATTCTGCTTGGCAGTCTGCTTTCAGCACCAGTGTACGCGATGATGCCGTGGTGATGCCATTGTCATGCTGATCATGCGACTGAAGCAAGCAATCGCAAGAGCCAATGGCCAAGATTCTAATGAATGTGTCACTCCCTGTGCAGAAGCCGTGAGTTTTCCCAACCCCTCTGCCCCCTCCCCCCCTCCGCCCCCCGCCTGCAGCTCCTGGGACAAGGATCCCTTCTCCCCCCTCCCACTCCCTATTCTCATACAGGGCATACTGAGGCGCACGCTGGCAGGTTTTTCAGCAAATGAATGCAAAAGCTATAGACTATATGCTCACAGGTGGCACAATGCCACATGTGATGTCCCTTGACTGCAATGGCTCTTGTCACGTCCCCTTTGTCCACCCAACCTGGATTGCATTCATCTTGGGCAGACTGCAGCTGACAAATTTCAAATTCAAGTTGAAAACTTACCTTCTCATTGGCAGCATCATCTGGTTTTGCACTGCCCTCCTTACTGTGTGACTCATTCATCACCACACCCTCCATTGCACTTGCTGCATCACTGCTGCTAGGGCCTGAAGCCAAGCCAGTGGCATCTGCCATAGGGTTGGCATCTGCCATACCTGCCCATGATGAGTCAGCAGCTGCTTGGTCAGGGTCTGGGGACGGCTTCTGCATGAGCTGCATGTACACCATGACGACAAAATGAGAGCTCAGCTTTGCGGTGAGAACAGCAATGCCTGCTTGAGCAACTTACGAGCTGATTGCCCAGTGGCTGCATGTGCAGTGCAATCTTGTATGTACAGTCAGGTCACGGCATGTTAGATCACAGCAGAGATTGCAAGCTGTGTTGGCACACAGAAATCTGGCCCATCTTGTTTGTTGAGATTAGGACATCTATTTTTGAGGATAGTATGTCAAGATTATAATCCAAGATGAAATGTGGCACGCAAGAGTGTACCATACTGAATGTGACAATCAAGACCTGCTGACCTCAGCCAAAAAAGATAGAATGAGTTGGAGGAAGAAAGGAAAAGCAAGAAGAAGAAGACACAGCCTTGAGCAGTAAACTTTGTGTCACGTCAAGACATGCACAGCTTGCTCACCCTGACAGAGAAGTTCAAAGTGGGATCTGACAGGATGCCCTCCACTGTAGACATGATGGCCTTGTTGATCCAAGGAATGCCCCCCTGCCTGTTGTACGCCACCAAAAGAGCCCTGTCATCCTTGGGGGCCCACCAGGGGGCCTGCACCCTGGGCTGCCCTGGAATCTGCACTCAGCAACCAGAGGTGTGTCTGTATGTATGCATGATGGTGGCTAGTCAGAAGAGTGTTGTTGTCAGTGGTATTGCAATTGATGACCTGGAAAGGCATCAGCAAGCAAGACAGACAGCAGTGTAGTCACTGCTTGTCACAACAGTACAGCTTGCAAAAGGTAGTCTATGCAAATGCGCCCAATTGCCTGTGCAAAATTCAGGGTTTCTTAAACACCACGTAAATTGGAACTCAGAATAGTGTCAAATTGTCGAAATTGGTATCACATGGCATATGTGTGTTGCATCAGATTGCCTGAAGGTGATGCATACCTTGGTGATGCCAAAGAGCTGAAGCTTTGCATCTGAATTCCCAGACTGGACAGCAGTCATGAGCTGGTGCAGGGCCCCTCTCTCAGTCAGCTGCTGCTGAAAGCGCTTTCCTTGCTTGGATAGGCGGGACCTCAACTCTGATGATGTCAGAGCCTGCAGCATCACATCGGGATGTTTTCTTGCACAATATCTGCAGAGACACATACATAACGGCTACCAAAAGCATAGGCGGGACCTCAACTCTGATGATGTCAAAGCCTGCAGCATCACATCAGGATCTTTTCTTTTACAATATCTGCAAAAACACATATATAAGGGCTACCAAAAGCATAGGCGGGACTTCAACTCTGATGATATCAAAGCCTGCAGCATCACATCATGATGTTCCTTAAACAATATTTCCCAAAGACTATAAACGGGACCCAAAACTGTAAACAGGAAAGAAAGACAATAAGCTTTCCTTGCAGGGAAGCATTGTTGATCAGCGTTTTGACAACACAGTTTCCTCTTGCATGGCAGCTTGCTGTGTGGATTGTTGCTGCATGCCCTGTCTTTGCTTCAACAGGCAAGACAGTGTTCACCATGATGTCACTGGCGGCAGTATCAGATGATGAGGCTGCTTGCATCACGATGCAAGCCTGCACAGTTATACCAGCAAGCTGAGCATGTGCCAGTGCTTGTCGGTGTGATGATAAGAACATCAATAATATGAACAATTAGAATGCTGCTTTCCAGCTCATGATGAGCTAGGTACGGGACAAGTCTTGTCTCTCCTGAGCAGCCTGTCTTGGGTGTGATAGCTGTATCGTACTTTGTCCAGACTGTGCATATGCGCAGCAAAGGCACTTTCCCCCATGAAGGGCAAAGCAGTGCCAAACAAAACCCTCCTTTTATGCATGATTGACGGCCTGTGTGGTGGCCAGTACAAGCGCAAGTTTGCTTCTTCAGCAGCGTACCCCATTGGACACTGCTCACATGCTGTTCAGCAGCAGACCTTGATTAGTCACTTGATTTAGTCCAGCTGGCAGATCGTGACCACAAAGCTGTCACAAGTTGAATGGCACAACGCTGGTGGTCAACAACATATGCATCCAGTCGGGGTACCCTCATAGGGGGCCCCAAAGCATATGTATTATCACCAGGGTGCTTGTTTTGCAAGCTTCCCAAGCAAGAAAGATCTTACCCGCCGTGCTGATCTGGGAAGCTGCTTCTCAACTTCAGGTGTGATCAGCTCTGACGTGGCACTGACAGTTGTCTTCACTCCATCAGCTGACTCATCCCCGACATTCGAAGTGCTGGCCTCAGCATGCACAGCACGCTCTGCCTCCCCCATGCTGTGGTCGTGGTTCAAACTGACAGCAAGGGATGAGCCATCAGATGATCCTGGTTGCAGCTTGGCTAGCGTAGCAGCCATTTCTGTGTTTAGCTGGGCAGATTTAGCATCATAGATGTCAGCAGCACGCTGGATGAGCAGGCACACAGCTTTCTCAAGCTCTGCAACTTCTTCCAAGGATCTTGACGCTGCTACGCCAGCCTGCAGACAGCAGCTAGACCTGTGAAAATGTGCAAGCTGTTGACATCTGCAGCAAGAAAGATAGGAGACAGCAGCGAGTTCTGTGGAAAAAAGATAGATCTTGCTTTGTTCGCTAGCAAACGCAGCAGAGAGCTCTGATATATGACTCAAGTCGAGGGATGGGCATTAATCAGAGTCAGACTGAGTCCGAGTCTTGCCTGCTCTCGGACATCAGCAGTTCTGTGGGGGCCAAGTGCTAGCAGCCTGTCTTCCACAGCCCTCACATCAGCCTTGGTCCATTTTGGCACTACCTCCTCGGGCACTGCACCAGCCTTCTTGCCCTTCCCCTGCAGTTCAGATGCACACATGCTCAGACATCAGCCTTGGGTTCAATACAAGCAACTTGTGGGCTGCCCTTAATGCAATACAAAGTGTAGGGCTGTATGTGTAACAGCTGTATACATGTAGAACAGCTTTGTGTAGGTGTGGCTGATACATCTGCTTGGGGAATACACTCATACAGCAGCTGCTGCTACTTGAGATGTGTACAAAAGCCTGATAGCAGAGGTATCAGCTTGGACATCGAATTGTTCCAGATTGATTACAGCCTTTGGAATCTAAATGTGTTGCCAATACCTTGCATATAGTAACAGCTAGCCATGGTGCACACTGTATATCAAAATCTGCCAATCAGTTGTTCACCTTGTTTTGAGGGCCATCTTCAGCATTGCTGTCATCAGGGTCATCAGAGCCAGCCTCAGCAGCAGTGGCTTCAGACTCACTGTCCGTCACGTACTTCCTGTGCAGCTTGGCCTCGTTGTAGTTGACAGCCTTGCGGCGGCGTGGTGCCAAGACCTGAGGTGCCTTGGCTGCTGCAACCTGTTGTCACCACAAAGTATGTAAACAAAAGACTCTAAAGAATGTTTGAAGCAATGTAAGAAATAGATATAATACAACAACAAATGTGAAAAGGTTATCAATAGTAATTCAAACTGCATTATCTGTAAATGATCATCTTAGAGATTATCCCACTTGGCAAGCGGTACAGTTGCAGGGCGTATCGTGTCGACTCAGCTGGTTGCTTACAAGCAGTGTTCACTTATCACACCTGTGTGACTTCTAGGGTAAATACAGTCTCAGTCAACACTGCATGTCATGCATCAGAAGTGCTGCTTGGCTTCTTCAAAGGAAGGAGTATGGAGTCAACACTGCATGGTTCAGAAATACCAGATTCAAGTCTTGCAAGCTGAAGTTGCCATGTAATTGCTGCATGCTTTGACTGAGCATTTCACTGAACTTCGGCACTGCTAAGAAGGTGTGTGTCACATGCAAACCTTGCTTAAGCAAAGTGGTTGAGGAAGTGCTGAAGGAAATGCTGACGGCAGTGCTTAAGAAAGGCTGAAGGAAAGCAAGCTGTAAGCTCACCATGAACAATAATAATCATGATCATCATCATCATCATAGAAATAATAACGCTTTCCAGCTCATGATGAGCTACGTACATGCAGGACAAGTCTTGTCTCACTTGCAGGACAGTGTAAGCTGCAAGCTTACCATAAGGTCATGCTGATCTACATGCTTTCACTGAGCATTTCACTGAACTTTGGCACTGCTTAGAAGCTGTGTGTCACATGCAAATCTTGCTTAAGCAATGCTGCCTTGGCTGTAAGTTCACCATGAGGTCATGCTCATCCACCGCCTGGGGCATGAGCTGTGCCCAGTACTCCCGGTCATTCTTGCCTGTCCCCACACCCTGAACCACCAAAACATGACCAGTTGAATGACCAATTTCTCAAGCTTCTTGACTCAAGTGCGGCATGCATGCCTGCACGTGTGGGTGCAGGATGTGCATCAGCCAAGACAGGGGTAGAAAGAGTTTGATGGGCCTTTCTTGATCACTCATCATCTGAATCAGTCAAATCTCAGGTTTCAGAGGGCTTGTCAGGGTTGATGTAGAACGAGTGTAAGGCGCGCTCATGCCAGATTGGGGTTGCTCATGTACCACTGTTCAACTTGACAAGCATACAATATGACCTTCATAACCAATGTGACAGCAGTAAACACGAAATGATCACAATGTTGCCGTGTGATTGCTTACAAATTGGCAACCCAAAGCAAGAGCGTGCACTTTCCTGCACAAGTTGGCAATCTTGCATGAGATCACAAACACAAACCAATCATGACACTTTTGAATTCATTGGGAAAAGCAGAAACCAAAATGCGATGAACAATTTGTTCTTCGTTTTGGTAATGGGAAAAGGGCCACACAGAGGTTTCTGTACAAGGTACAAGGCCTGACCTTGTTGGTGGAGAAAGTAGCAGTGGAGAAGGTGTTGCCCTTGTGGCTGCCAATCATGGCGCTGTCGGTTTCAGTTGAAACGGCTTGTTTTTTGTTGTTGTGACAGGTAAAGGGATATAAAAACAGTTCAATGTGCAAGGCCTGAGCCTGACCTCATTGGTGGAGAAGGTGATGCCTTTGCGGCTGCCAAGCATGACACTGTCGATCTCATTTGGAAAGCAGAACCAAACACGTGATGAACAATTCGTTATTTGTTTTTGTGACAGGAAAGGGCCACACATAGGTTTCTGTTCAATGTACAAGGCCCGACCTCATTGGTGGAGAAGGTAGCTGTGGAGAAGGTGTTGCCCTTGCGGCTGCCAATCTGGCGCTTCTCACTCCTGCCCGCCAGGATCTGGTCGATGTCCTCCTCAGCAAAGGCTTCCTCCTCCTGCTTTGCTTCCTCTTCTTTCCCCACCTACAATAACAAACAACAGTATAGTAATAATTCATAATTTACAGGCGTTCCAGCTAATCGTTCTTGCCATGCAAATAACAACAGTACTGTCAATAATAACAAATATAGTAGCAAAGATAACACGATCGGGTCGATGCCCTCCTCAGCAAAGGCCTTTTCCTCCTGCTTGGCTTCCTCTTCTTTTCCCACCTGCAATAACAAATGACAATAGTGCTATCAACTGAAACAGTAATAACGAATATATTAGCAAAGACAACCGGATGTTGACAATTATTACAGGAAGTGCCTGGGCAGCCCAGTATAATACTTGGCTTCTCATTAAATTAACAACGAAAGATATAGTCTTTTATTTTCTTTATTTTCTTATAGGAAGTAGGCTGCTCACCAGTGAGTGGGCTCCGTACTTGAGCAGGTCTGCGATCTTCTTGCTGTCCTGCTCTGGGTCTCCACAGCTGTTCATGCTGCCCAGAATAGCCTCATCCAACCCTGCAGACACATTATAATAGTTTTATCATTACGTTATATTTCATTATTTTATATTTCATTATTTTATAGCAACTTTATCTTGTCAACCTCAGTCAACATCAAGCACATCAAAGCAGTCCTGCTCCAGTTTGTGTTTCTGCCAAGTCTCTGTGATGCAAAGAACAGACTGCTGCAACACTCTGCACACAGCACGCACAGCCTTTGGTTGCAGAACTATGCAAGCAAGTCCTTTGGCATTTGACAGATACCAAGATGCTTTGGAGGGCATTGTTCAAGAACAATATCAACAGCAGCAGGACATACCGAAATTTCTGTGCAAGGGAGTATTTAGCCAACAAGAGATACAGAAACAGTGCTCAATGAGAATATAGACAGCAGCAAGTATAAAATGTGTACCACACTCCTGTGCAAAGGATTTCTTCCATGCAAGCGACGGGTACAGGGGCAGTTGGGGGCGTCAGGTTTTGACCAGGGTTGAGACAGCAGCAGGGCGTACCATACTTCCTGCTGGAGCACTCAAAGACCTGCTGCTCATAGGTGTCCTTGCAGACCAGGCGGTAGATGGTGACTTCCTTGCTCTGCCCTATCCTGTGACACCGAGCCATAGCCTGGAGGTCATTCTGCATGCCACAACACACAGCTCATGCAAACACTCAGTGCTGGGCAGGCCAGTAAATCACTTGGCTTCTCATTAAATTGACACCAAAAGGCGTAGTCTTTTCATTTCTTTTCAAACACTCAGTGCCAACCATGGACTGCTTGTACAGTAACAAATTGGTATGTCATGTGACATTACGCCATGACCATGCTGTCATTCTGCACAGCACGATATGCTCTGCCAGCAAAAAGAACGCTTCCGGTTGTGAGTGCTAGGGCAAGCGTGCAAAGCATGGACTTGCAGTGCCAGGCTAAGCATGCAAAGCGTGAAGATGCAGTGTTAGGCTAAGCGTGCAAAGCATGGACTTGCAGTGCTAACAATGACTGACTATGCATATGCTGCACTTTGACAGCAAGCACACAGTGTATGGTCAAAGACAAGGTACCCAACTCGCAGGCCTTGAACAACGCACAGCCCAAGATGAGGTTGCATGACCATGGCCGGGGATGTTGCCGTGCAGCTTATATGCAAACATGATGAGCCTACTTACAAAGCTAGCTGTAAAGTTGTTACAGTGCTACAGGGTGTATGGCTTCATTACCTGGGGGTTCCAGTCACTGTCATAGATGATGACAGTGTCAGCAGCAGTGAGGGTGATGCCCTGCCCTCCTGCCCTCGTGGATAGAAGGAACACAAAGCTGTCAGCCTCATCTGCACACACAGACGGCAACAGTCATACATGACAGCCTGCTGCTGTCAGGATCTTGTGCACACACACGTGGCACAAGCAAGCATGTCTCCAGGGGACACATTTGAGAGTTTTGCAACATCAGGTGGATGCAATGGTGGGAACAGGAGCTTGCAGTGGAGAGGGGGTGACCATGGGGACAAAGAGCAATGCATGGAGTCATGCAATACAAGCTTAGGGGAGGAGACAAGGGTACCAGGGACGTTCTATTGAGGCAGCAAAGGGTGACCCCAAGGGTTCAGGCTACAACTAGGGACCTTGTGTCTGATTGTCACAGACAAGAGAGACAGAGACATGGAGAGACAAGGACATGGAGAAACAAGGACACAGAGAGACAAAAGCCTCCCAGAGACAAAAGCCTACTTTTGCTGTAGCGGTCAATGGCAGCCTGGCGGTCTCGGCTGCTGACGCTGCCATCAATGCGCTCCACTGGGTACTTGCGCAGCCTCAGGCTATCTTCCAAAACGTCCATCATGATCTTGAACTGACTGAAGATCAGCACCTGCAGTACCGCTTCTACATGTTGTTCAGTACAAGGTTACTCCATCATGATCTTGAATTGACTGAAGATCAGCACCTGCAGTACCAGTTCTGAATGTTGTCCAGCACAAGTTACTGCAAATGGATGTTTCAAGGTGGGTTCAAAGTCTCAGGGCCGGCTGCAAGATGGAATATAGGCAGTCTAACAGGCCCCAGGCTATCTTCCAGTACGTCCATTATGATCTTGAATTGAATGAAGATCAGAGCCTGCAGTACTGCTTCTACACGTTGTTCAGTACAAGTTACTCCATCATGATCTTAAACTGACTGAATACCAGCACCTGCAGTACCGCTTCTACACGTTGTTCAGTACAAGTCACTCCATCATGATCTTAAACTGAATGAAGATCAGCAACTGCAGTACCACGCTTACATCTCCTTCAGCATAAGTTACTGCAAAAAGATGGTCAACGATGGAATCAGAAAGTCAGGGTTGGCTGCAAGATGTCACAAAGGCAGTGCATGCATGCCGCAGCCATGGGCTGTCTTTCAACAGGCCCAAAAAAGTCAAAGGACAGTAGATTCCAGACCCACTAATGACCACATATACATGCTGTTGTAGAATTTGCAAACATGCACACTGGTCACCGTTCTGTGTACATTCAACAGCATGTAAGCTGCAGGTGCAAGGTGTGGAGTGTGCAAGCTTGCAGCCTGGACAGGAATTCCTTCTGTGGTTTCGTTTCATTTTGTCCAGAATCTCAAAGGCCGTTCATAGCTTTGTCACACCTTTGTGCCAATTGGGATGCAAAGGTGTGATCCCTCCAGAGAGGTGTGATCTTTCTCAAGGTATAAACCTGCTCGGTTATGCAGCAAGGTGAAGGTCCACTGGTTGGCTTTTAGGGTATATGGTTAGAGGTTGATGAGAAGGGTGAGCACCTTGTGGCCTTCAGCCTTGAGTTTTGGCAGCAACTTGTGCAGCAGCAGCATCTTGCCAGAGGATTGCACCAGCAGGTCCAGCTCTGATCCGGCATCCCCAGCTGCATGCCTCTTCACTGCAAAGTCCTCCTCCAGTCCATTGCACAGGAACTGCATTGCAGCATCCCATTTGCAACTGTGGACATGGAGTATGGCAAGGTGGGGGACTGCATGGAACTGCATTGCATTGTACTTGCAGCCCATTGCAACGGAACTGCTTTGCAGCCCATTGCACAGGAACTGCATTGTAGCATCACACTATGATGGCACACTTAGACATCAATGGTGATTGTAAGGCAAAGTGTACGGAGCTGCATGAAAATGCAATGAATATGCACCTTCTGCCAAAGCTGCAGAGCAAGCAAATATTTCTGATGTCTACTGTCATGAACATTGGGCTAGGAATGGCAAGACCAAAGGGATGGCAAGACCAAAGCAGTTCAGGTCATCTTGGACCAAGCCCGCATGGAGCTATTGCTGGTGTTTTCTACAGTACCAGCTTACCAAACTCATACTAATTGGGGAATCAATAACAGTCTACACGGTATGCAAGAGCTTTCTTGAAGCTCATAAAGCTGCAAATTATGATGCGAAGGTTTTGACTGTGACATTGCAGGTGCAGCATGCAGGTTGGCACAGCAGGCGCAATTGATCAGAGGCGGTGAGATGCAGCTTGTGCAGATTGTCTCTCCGGGTGGCAGCACACTTTGCACAGCTCCATTGCCAGGTTGACACAGCAGTGGCGTGTAATCAGAGGTAGTGAGATGCAGCTTGTGTAGCATGCATGTTTGCACAGTAGTGGCGAGCGACCAAAGGTAATGAGATGCAGCATGTCTCACCGGGTGGCAGCACACTTTGCAAATGCAGCATGCAGGTTGACACAACAGTGGCGAGAATAATCAGAGGTAGTGAGATGCAGCTTGTGCAGCATGCAGGTTTGCACAGTAGTGGCGAGTGACCAGAGGTAGTGAGGTGCAGCTTGTGCAGCATGTCTCACCGGATGGCAGCAGACTTTGCGCAGCTCCATTGCCAGGTTACGCAGATTGGGCAGGTTCTTGGCATTGCAGCCACTCAGCAGTGCCCCAATCTGCAGCATCGAGCCATTCCAATCAAGACACTTGCTCTCATGACCGTGCACCACTGGACCACACATGCATGCATTCCAGATTGGGCAGGTTCTTGGCGTTGCAGCCACTCAGCAGTGCCCCAATCTGCAGCATCGAGCCATTTCAATCAAGACACGTGCTTTCATGGCTGTGCACTGCTAGACCATGCATGCATGCATTCAAGAGGGCCAATCAGCGGAGGTCAGCAACTACTTGAGGTGTGCATGCGTGTCTGAAGGGTAGAGTGGGAGCAACGGCCAGTAGCTTTTGTGTCACATAGCTTGTAGTTTGCGTACTAAGTGAAAGCTGCAATGCAGGCTGTTGCCAGGTCTGTCAGTCTGCACAAAAAAGAGTCTTACAGACGCATAAGATATTATGCAGCATTATGCATCAGCCTGCATTGCAAAGCCTTTGAGATGCAGCCTTTGATCAACTGGGACACCTACAGATTCTGGACATAGGCAGGATGACAGTTTGTATGCTGATGGCAAAGGTTGCATGGCGTGCATCCAGAGGGACTCACCTGGTTGCTGTAGAGAGCTTTGTAGTAGGCTCGTTGCTGGTGAGTCAACTGCACCCAGACCACCACTTCCTCCTTCTCCGGCAGATTCTCTACATCTTCTTTCATGCGCCGCAGCAGAATCGGGCGCAGCTCCTCCTGCATACACACAGCAAATGTGTGATTGACAGCATCGTTTTTGTGCCTCTGATGGTGAACCAAACAGATTTATCAAACGTCCTGTCAAAACTCAGCATCAAGACAGCAGAAATTCTCGTCTGGCCTGATCACTGCAAGAAGGCTGTGAGTGTGATGTAGTATTGCTGACCTCAAACAGGGTGCTAATTTCAGAACAGATGAGTAAGTGAGCGCATGAAAGAGTGGATGCATGAGTGAATGAATGAGTGACTGACCTGCAGTGAGTCAATGGAAGAATGAATGGAAGAATTTATCCATGTGTGATAAAATAAAAAGGAAAATGAATGAGTGACCAACCTGCAGAGCCTGGACTTGCTCCAAAGAGATGGCTTCCTTGTCCCCGCCAAACTTCTCAAAGAAATCCTCTTCATCACCATACTTCTCGTCATCCAGCAGGTTCATCAGCCCAAAGAGCTCCCTCATGTTGTTCTGCACAGGAGTACCTGCAAAAACATTGGCGGTACAGTTGCTGATTGCGCACACCTTGTTGTGTGCGCGATATGTGTGTGCATCATCCAGCACGTGGGCAAGCTGCAATCAAGCCTGCAGTGTCAAAATGCCCAGATGGTGGACCCATACCCGCGACATGCTCAGCAATGTACCAAGTACAGTTTTGCTCTGCCTGTGCAGATGGTCAGTGAACATGTGTAGAGCAGTGCAACAATCAAGAGCACAGCCCTTGTATGCTTGTGCAAGAATTGTGGCTGTGTCTCTGGGTCCACACCTCTCAGTATGCATCCTTTATTAGTGAGCATGCCTGATGCCAGCTGCAGATTTGGCTGACATTGCTGACCTGTCTATAGCAGTCACATGATCTTCATGCCACCACAAGCAATATATGCCATATGAGAAGGAGTGTATGCTCCATACAGACTTGTAAACCTGACAGCGATAATCACATGCTGATGTTGAGGCTGGGCATGCAGATGTCAATAGCAGCAGCCACAGCACGTGTGTCTGATGATGTGTTCTTTCAGCCTGTATGACGTGACATGTATACAATCAACGTGGCTTGCAAACCGCAAGGCTAACTGCAGGCTAACACTGCTGACCTGTGACCCATTGCAGGGTCATTCCAGCAACAGCAGTGTTGGATTTGCATGATTTGTAGTGTCTGAGCCTGCTTGCATAAGTGATGCAGATGTGTTCATGCATCAGTCAGCCAGTATGACGGCAAGGCTGGAATTGCTGACCTGTCAACAGCAGCAGCCACTGAATGGTCATGCCAGCCACCGCCGCCCGGGTGTCTGATGTCGTGTTCTTCAGCCTGTGTGCCTCATCGATGATCACCGTTTCCCAGTCAATGTCCTGGAAGACCTTCCGGTCCTTGCGCACCATCTCGTACGACGCCAGCAACACGTTGAACTTGAGCCGTCCCGCGGCTGCCCGCGTGGTCTTGCCCTTGTAGCTGCTGCTGCTCTTGTACCGGAACTCATGATCGCGGATGATCTCTCTGTCCGCTGCACTGCCATTGTACAGCACCACATTCTGCAAGACAGGCACAGTGTGAGAGTGAGCTGTGACTAGTCACTGATCAGTAGCCAAAAGTGGCATAATTTCAGAGATGTGGCACTCATAGTGCTGTGATGCAAGCATACATGCAGGGTCGGTGCATGTGGGTGCAATATCATCTTGGAAAAGGGAGCAACAGCTTGAACCCCAAAGTTGACAAAGATTTTGTTGCAGATTTTGGGGCAGCTCTGACTTTTAGCTGACTTGTCATGTCAGCAGTTTGCACGCATGGCAGTACTGGTGCCAGTTGGGTCCATGCAAGCACAGCTGAATGTATACATGCTTGCCTTTCCTTCACCCTAACAACCATCCAGGACAATCATCAGGACCATCAGACACAACAGTCCCACTAGCAGACATGATGAGGTATGCAGGTGATCACCTACACTACAATTCTTTTTTTACGTATTTATATATTGTTATTTTATTTTATTTATATATTATCATGATTGACTCAAGTGATGACTGACCATGCTGGTCCAGGTCTCCACCTCGCGCTGCCAGTGCCCCAGGGTGGTGAGGGGGGCTACAATCAGGAAGGGCCCTGGGATGTCGCACAGCTGGCGCTGAAACTCCAATGTGCTGATGGACTGTGCAGTCTTGCCCAACCCCATCTGCAGAAAAGAAAAGAAAAGAAAAGGTCTTAATGAGAAGCCAGGTATTATGGGGGCCAGGCTGCCCAGCCCCATCTGCATGCCGTAACGCAGCAGACCAGCAGTTGCCTGCATGCAGTCTGAGTACCATGTGATGTGCATGTGTGAATTGATTGATTGTTTGTTGCAACTCCCATGTGCTGAGGCATATCCTGCCCAGCACCATCTGCATGTTATGAAGCAAGGTTATGCAGCAAGTCAGCATAGGCTCGCTGCATGTTGTGGAACACAATTGAAAGGTCGTGGCATATAATGATGCATCATGTGTTTGTGTGTATTGGCAACTCTGTGCACAATATTTGGGTTAATACGTCTTGCTATGGTAGGTAGGCCTGAATGGCACAGAACCTTTTATCATTATGATGTGATGTGATCTCATGACACATGGCCTGATCTACGGTACTGCTCGGCAGCTTGGAATCATCTCAGCGGCAAGGACATTGGCACCGGTGTTGCATGAACGCTACCTCTTAGCAAGTCACATTGTCCATGACTATGTGCACCATGATTATCAAGGTGTCTGCAAGTGTAGATTCCTGTTGCCTGATGCCAAGCACAAGACATGACGCTTCATCTGTTGCTCAAGCAAACGGGAATGCAGACATGACTCACCTCATCACCCAAGATGCAGTTGGTCTTGTTACCCCAGTTGTTCATCATCCACTTCAGACTCAGCTCCTGCCAACATCACAAAGGCTGCATTAGTAGAAAAGAAAAGAACAGGAAAGATTACGCCTTTCAGCGTCAATCCAATGGGGAGCCCAGTATTATACCGGGCTGCCCAGGGGGCTGCACTAGTATTAAACATGTCAACGCTGTCACAAGTTGCTAGGCTTAATGTTTGACCTTTGCAAGCTACAAGCAAAGCATGAGTGGTAGTTTCAATGGACTTGAAAAGCATAAGCATCTCTACTTGACGTCTTGGCCACCTTGCATGCATATGCCCACGCATGTTGAGTATTTTCACATGCCAAGCCTATAGTGATTACTGTGTGGGCAGTACACCAGCTGTACACGAGCAAACATGAGCACTATACCAAATGCGGTGCAAAACCCACACTGTACCTGCAACAAATCATTGTGCAGAATGCTTGTCAAGCATGTGTTGTGCAATCGCCCACATGACAGCATTCAGCCTCTGGCACATTGCCACCATGCCAAAGCCTAAGGCACACTTGCAGCAATCACCAGCGACTGCTAGTGTTGTCAGCAATTGCTAATTGACCTACCTGGTAATCACGTAACATCCTGCCATTGAGGAACTGGGGTACTTTGTCCACAGTGGCTGGCTTCCTATCCTTGTACCCTGGCGCCTTTTCCCTCAGCTTGAAGGCCTCAACATCATTCTGCAGCCAGGCAGCTTTGTCAGTCAACACCAAGCATCAGACAAGAAAGGTAACTTTTTTGTCTGCCACAAGCTTGCAAGCTGCCTGTCCTTGTACCATAGTAGTCCCCTTGCCCTGTGCTTGAAGGCATCAACACAACTCTGCAGTCAGGCAGCTCTGTAAGTCAATACCCTGCAAGCTGCAAGCTACCAGCTGCATTGTGACTTTCAGCCCACTAGCTTGTGCCATATAAGCGTGGACGGCAACACAGCTCTGACATTGACAGTTACGCTGTGAAGGCTTTATATAAGATCCCAGGTGACTCGCAGGGTGATGCAGTCTGCCTGTCTACAGGCATCAACGAGACAAGAACCAGATTGCACCAATTTTGCAGTGTTGTCGAGTGCAACACGGCAGCATGTTGTTCTTGAGCTCTGACTCACACTCCAAGTTCAACAGTCCATGCTACCTAGTACCACTCAGACACGTCCGTCCATGTGCAGTAGGCTTCAGACTAAGCTGCACACTGTGCTTGTGACGCACATCATACCGCAACTATACACCTCACCATGTCATCTTTGAGGTCTGCCTCTGACTCCCAGGTGGTCTCAGAATATGCCAGTCCACGCCACTTGGTCAGGTACAGCTGACCATGCACAGTGGGCTTCTGTGCAATGACTCTCTCCACCAAGAGATTCTCAGGCAGGATGCCATCCACCAGCTCCTGTGACTCATCACTGGGTCCATCATGGCGGCGCTGGATGAAGTTGCGCAGCAGCTGGGGCTTCTCTTGCATGACACAGCTCTGGGAAAGCCACTTGGCCTTCCTGAATGACTGCTCTGCAGCAGATAGGTGAAGATGCTTCTGATCAGGTCAGAATCGTGGGTTATGGCAAGACACATGATGCAGCATTGAGATGCCACATGGCTTGACTCATGTGCTGGTGACTATAGCAGAGTAGCCCTGTAGATATGGAGACAGATGTGCAGGCCTTGGAGACTACCAGCTGAACCAAGAAAGCATTGCTGAGAATGCAGACAACAACTTATTGGCAGACGCTGTCACCTTTGAACTTCACCAAAAACTCCTCTTGCTTTGTATCAGCGTTACGGCGGCCATGAAGCACCCTTTCAATCTCCAAACCCTCGGCCTCATCTTCTGAGCTGGACTCTTCCTCCTCTTCCTCTGATTCGCTGCCGCTGGATAGCACGACTGGCTTCTTCTTTCTTGCCGGTGCAACTGCAGCCTTCTTGCTGTTGGTTTCACCTCTTTGGGTTGCTTTGCCGGCCGTGCTTGCACCCTGCATGGGAGCCAGAATCAAGACTGTGAGCTGGTCCAAATGAAAGGGCGGATCCTGTTGGTTTGACATGAGAGAACCAGGAGAGTTTGTCTTGCTTCTGACCAGTTTGTTGACCAGCTAGCAAAGCAAGCCACCTTGAAGTTAGGTAACAACACCTCATTCCAGGAGTGTGCCCACATCAAAAGGTCTGAAGGCGAGTTAAGATCATGTCTTGCAAAAACAATGATGCAGTGCATGTAAAGCAGTGACAGCAGCTGAAACATAACAGCACAGGAGGTAGTTCAGGTTGATAGGTTTGGACATCCTACCTTTGCTTGTGCTTGCTTCTGCTTCCCAGGGACATGCCTGGCAGCTCTCTTGAATGTCCTGAGCAAAACAGCAATTTCAGCTGTAAGCATGATGGGGCCTCTGAAGCCGTACATGCTTGCTGGCAAACACAGCAAACACAAACAGCATCACAAGTTCACACACAAAGCGATCCCTTAGAAGGAGCATATGGTGTGCGGTTGATTTGTACAGAGTGCAATCCGGAGCGTTGCGCACAGAGCATCTGAAAGAACTGCTGCGGTTAAGACAAGAGCCATAGTACAACAGTCTCCAGATCCAAGTGACGACGCACAAGACTGCAATAAGCTTTCAAGTTCATGAGAGGCTGAGACACATACTTGACAGCAGCAGCCTGTGGTGAAGCTGGCTGATTCTCCTTGTCAGACTCTTCATCTGACATGGCCTCACTGTCTGACACTAGCCCAAGCTCCTTATGTGTGTCGGCCGCATCTCCCATGCTGCAATCACTGTCTTCTATCACAGCCTTCTGCCTCTTGGCTGCAGCTTTGTCACCGCTCAGACCAGTTCGCTTCCTGTTGCTGCCCTTGTCTGCCTCATCAGATGAAGAAGAAGTGTCTAAGCTGCTGTCACTGATTGCTTCTGCTAAGCTGACCTTGGGAGCAGCTGTTCTGCTTGGCTGCCTTCTGGCTGGAGCAGCAGCAGCTTTGGATTTGCTGCTGTTGCCTCTGAGCGTTCTGCGGGATCCCTTTGCGTTTGCTGGTGAGGCATCACTCTCTGACCCAGGCTCGCTGTCGCTGACGTCCACAGTATAGGCTGACTTTGCTGAGCGGCGCCTGACTGGTTGCTGAAATTCATCTGCATCATCATCAGCATCAACCGCATCTCCTTCTTCATCATTGCTGCTGTCAGCTTCACAGTCATCTTCTGCTTGGCTGCTGCTGCCACTCCTGCAGCACTGTCTTGATCAAATTGCTGCTCACGAACAAAGCTCATGTGTGGAGCGCGAGATTTTGTGATCAGGTGGTTCCCAGCAGTGTGAACGTCCATGCAAGCAAACAAAGTACCTGCGGCGCTGTGACCTGTGACCAGCCTCTTTTCTGCCTGAACTTCTGTTTCGCTTGTACTGCTTGGTATCTGCTGAAGCTGTTTGCAGTGCGTTGCTCTTAGCTGTGTTGTTGATGCCTGTGCGCGTGAACTTTAGCAGCGATCCGTGGTCTGTACTCTCATCTTTGTTGACTGCAGAACTGCTCGCTTCGGCCGATAGCAAACTCTCGTTGTACGTGACTGGCTTGCGCTGTCTGAGCTCTCTGCCCATAGCTGCAACGTAGTCAGCGGCACGACCCCAGAACGGTGCAAGAAGGCTGACAAGCTAACATGTGGGCAATTAGGGCTGTTTCTTCAAATTCGAACACGAAAGGTGCGATTTCTTTCGTGTCTGTCGGGCAAAGCTTCCTTGAAAGCTTCCGAAAGTTTTTTCTCCGGAACAATGCCTCAGTGGAAACGCCCTGCATCATCTGCTCGATGTCAGAGCGTTGAGCTCGTTTGCAAGCGCAAGACCCATGCAAACCCCACGCATGCAATGACCTCGCTCGCTTGGTGGAGATTTGGTTGCTGCAATCTGCTTGTATACACGTGTGCGTATGCGCCTTGTATTCGCAGCTTTCACATGAAGGCCTTCAGACTCTTTCGCCATTTGGGTCTGCCTCTGTATGATGTTTTCTTCGACACCCAAGAAACGTGTTGCGGTCTACTTAACCAGCCTTGTTGTGATAGAGGCAGATGAACTTCGATAAGCCTTCGTCGAGAACGCCTCGTGGCAAGGCTACCAAAGAAACCACCAGGTAATTCAGTCAAAGTGGCTGCAACATGCTCACAACGTCTGCCGTTGAAAAGTGAGCTGTCTGCGCTAGGGAGGAGCTGTTGGCAAAGGTTACTGCAGACAGAGCTAGTCGAGAGGCGATCCGTCGGCAACTGAAAGCCGCTGTTGCTATTCAGCGTATCTATAGGTGATTCATATTCAGTTATACAATCATGGTGTCCCAGCTGTGCATATAGGCATGTCAACACAGCTGCAGGCAACAAATCACAGGTTGTCGTTCTGCTTGCCAAACCAGTGTGATTGTCCATCAGGGGCTGGAGAGCAAGGTGCTTGGTCAGGCGCAACTGCATCCACAGCTGGCTGAATCAATACAGCGCTGCAGCAGCTGATGTGTCCTGTCATCTGTCTGCTGTGGAAGTCACAGGTGACAAAACAAAAAAAAGTTAGATCAAATTTAATATTCTTAGGTGTCATGCACAATGGTATAGTGAATAACAAAAGGTGTGCCTGCGCGTGCCAGGCAATGACCTGCCAACTCAAGAGTCTGCAAGCAGTCTCAGCGTGCAAGTCTGCCCCTAGGGCATCAGAGTCAGAATAGGACAGGACCCTAGACTATTCTGGAAAGCGTCACATATGAGTACTCTTTGCGTGTTGTTCCGCTTAGTGTTGATGTGATCAATGCACTTGCTGCATCATAGACGCACCATGCCAGGGTTGCGACAGCAGTCTTCATGACAAAAGATGTTGCCTGTCTTGCAGCCTCAGTGCTGCCACCAATCCTTCAGGCTTACAGCCAACATTTGAGTCTTGACTCCCACAGCAGAGAATGGCAATCAGGTCAGTCCAGCTTTGTGGTATCTGCTTATCATAGAGATATACCAATTTGGACAGCGCACATCCAATGTGGACAGTGTGATTGACTGAACTCGACCCAGAACTTGCCTGTGTTTTTCAAGACTTTTCAGCTGTCACAAATCAACACTGTGTGCATACCATCCTATTGCAGAAAAGTCTGAAAACAAAGTGCAGCATTGATGATGGTGCCTAATTTGGCAACTTCAGTGCACCTCTTCAATACATGGTCTTGTGATTCCAGGCGACAAGGCCATACACTTGAGACTGCATCTGATTGTGTGTGCATCTCAATCACCCACATGTGCAGGGGCTGCCCTAAAGGCAACTTCTGGGGCAGTTGCCCTGAGAGGAGCAATGGCCCTGACGCTCAGAAGCATCGCATCCCCAGAGCAGGAGCTGAACCTCTGTAGCCTCTGGTTGAATCATGACTACAGGTTCAGTCCTTTTCCCCTTACTAGCTACCAAACATGGCAAAACAGTTTGCTAGAAAAGACCTCAATTGGACTTTCAATTCTGTGTTTCATTGCATTCACAAAGATCACAGATGCATGTGCTGCTACATTGCCAATACCAACATTGCCATGTGGGATTCTGCCCCACACCACTGATCCAATTTCTGATGAACATAGAAGCAAGGACATCCAATTTCTGATGAACAGAGAAGCAAGACCAGTGCAAACAGCACTCTCTGCTGCTGACTGCAGGTCGCAGTGGCACCGGCAGAGCTGCAAGCTGTTTGTACTTTGCTGTTCTGTACTCAGAAATCACCCAGCTGGCAGCCCAACAACAGCTGCCAGTCATGGAAACTGTCGAAAGGCAACTTCACCTCCTGCGAAGGGCAACCCCAGCCAGTCCAGCAGTGGGCAGGCCCATCAGTTACTGCAGACTGCTGCAGCGCGCCTACTCATGGTGCTGACAGACAACTCCCTGTGGAAATGTTTCCAGCCAGGTAAGCAAAGAAAGACAACCACAGCAGGTCAGGAGTGTGAGCTGCTCTGTGGTAGCTGCAATTATAGGGCACAAAGCTGTGCTCAAGCTGGGGGAAGTATAGTCCACTGCTGCTCAACACCAACCATTGAGCAGCACAGAGGTTCTGTGTTGGACCAGCACCGTCTTAAATCAGATGCTCAACATCAAACACATTTTGCCAGTCAGCTGTCTCCTACAGTCAGATTGCTTTTTGTTTTGTCAGCTTGTCAGCATTTGTGCTGGGGAGTTGGGCTTCTTCGTCTTTGGGGTGCTCCTTCAAAAATGCCAACAGAATCACACCTTTGTTTGTCTCCCTCTTCAACAGGAGATCCGGACGCTGCACAAGCCTGTTCACAGCTGCTGGCTACCACCAGCCCTTCACCTGTCATCTCACTAGCCCTAAGGTGCCTTGTAAACCCCCCAGACCCCAGCAATACCTCCATTGACCCCATCAGGACCCCCCCTCCGGAGCATCAAGGCCCCATGCCAGCTCGTGCGCCAGCTCCACTCAGCAGCAGTGCTCAGACTCAGAGTCCTGAGCAAGAGAAGCAAGCGCTGATCATCCAAATGACCACGCATGCTGCCCTGAGACCCCTCAATGCGCATGTGCCTGACAGCACTGCAACCATTTCTGGCAGTCACATGTGTACTGTGGCAAGTGCTGGATCAAGTTCTCCACCAGAGTCTGGAGTTTGTCAGATGAGTGGCAATTTGATTGGGGTTGATTCTGGAGATGCGGTCCAAGGAGGTGCTACAAGTAATGCCAAGGTGGCAGCTTCAATTGCAGCTGCCCATTTTGCCTGTCATGTGCTCACTGCGCCTCAGCTTCTCAGGCAGCTTCCAGCAGCGTCACGCAAGCTGCTGACGCAGCAGTTGACGCTGACGTCCCTCATGTCAGCTTTGCAGCAGATTTCTGCATCGAATGGCAGCAGCAAAACACGAAATGGTGCTGCTGCCCCTGTCAAAGGCAGCTTCAGGGGCAGCAGCCCTGCCTTCAGTGGGAAAAGCTGCCTTTCAGGAACTAATTTACAGGGAGACCACCTTGGGGGCATCAGACTGGAGGGGCCCTTGGATGCTTTGATAGCTTTGGGCAATCTGGCAGGATTGTTGGCTGGAGAACGCGTCACCAAAGCTGCTCAGGTTTGCGCTCCGCCTGTCTGCAAAGCTTGTTTGTCCTTCTTTGTTGTGACCATGGCTTTGTGAAGTCTTTGCATAGTTCTGATGCTGCTTCGTGCTTGCCGTTACTTTCTCAGGCAAGGTCTGCTGAAAAGCAGATCTGTGTTGTCTATATTTGCAGAATCCCCGCAGGGGCAGTCCCCACTCTATGTGAAGCTCGTCTCAATGTGTGTGCATAACCATGCATGGCAACATTCAGATGTAGCATGTGTCATACCATGTAAGGACTCCTGACGCCATGTAGCATGTATTAAGCTGCGTATTGCTTCTTTCACATGTACCATGTATGACTCTGTACATTGGCACCTGACATCAGCCTGGGCAGCCCAGTATAATCCTTGCCTTCTCATTACATTGGCGCCGAAAGGTTATTCTTTTCTTTTCTTTTTTTTTCCACTTGACATCAGACATGATGGTTCAGGGTTCCAAGACACTGCAGTACCTGCGCAAGTCACAGCTGTTGGCACTTCCTGGTATCGCAAATCACTTCCTTGAGACTGCGACCAGCCTCTTGACGTTTGCTGTTACCAGTCAGGGCAGCTCTCCACCTTCTGCTGGTACCTCTGCAGCTCTTTTAGGTAAGCTGTTACAGAGTGTACCTTGCCCTGTGACAGTTGCTGACCATTTTCAGCAGTTTCCCACCTTCTGCTGGTGCTTCTGCAGCTCTGATAGGTACGCTGTCACAGAATGTACCTTGCCTCTTGACATTTGCTGTTACCAGTCAGGGCAGCTCTCCACCTTCTTCTGGTCACTCTGCAGCTATCTTGGGTAAGCTGTTACAGAAAAAACCTTGCCTTGTGATGTTTGCTGTTACCTGTTAGGCAGCTCGCCACCTTCTGCTGGTACCTCTGCAGCTCTGATAGGTGAGCTGTCACAGAGTGTGCCTTCCTTTGTATGTTAGCCATGCAGAAGGGAAGAGGTCTTGCACTTGCCATGATGATTTTCATCTGATAATGCTGTTGCTGTTTTCATCCTTTAGATTGGGCATGGTGTGTAATGCATTGCCCGATTATGGCACCATTACGGCACTTCTGCAGATGCCTGCAAGCATTTGAAGTGGCTTACATCAAGCACACATCATGCTGAACGCGAACCGAGCAACAATGCTCATCTGTTACAATGTGCAGAATTTGACAGCTGACATGGAATCTAACAGAATTTAAATTTCAGCACCTCTAAACAAATGGTAAGTCACGCAGAAGCGAGAGAAGGGCTATGGCCCCTGAGTGAGGGCACTTTCATCAAGCAGCTGCTGGAGAGCTGTGGCAGCTCAGACACAGCTGTGGCAGCAGTGGCCAGCTTTTAACACTTGCTGCTGGAAGCATTGCCTATTTTGGCAGGGGCTGGAGAGCAGGGCAATTCCACTGTGAGTGCCCTGGCTTTTGGCTGCAGGATTTTGCAACAACTGTGGAGGTCAGCGTCTGTTGCCCTAATAATAATGATAATAATAATAACCATAATCATAATCATAATCATAATCATAATCATAATCATAATTATAATCATAATCATAATCATAATAGTAATAATAATTATACAAATAATAATAATAATAACTACGCTTTCCAGCTCATGATGAGCTAGGTATGTGTTTGATGCCCCATTCCATGTAATAAGCAAGCAGTCAATAGCCAGAGACATACACCAAAAGTTGCAAGCCACCTCGAAGTAAAGAGAATCTCACACTTTGAGCTGGCTTGCGACTTTTGGTGTAAGCCCCTGGCTATTCACAGTGAGATGCATGCACATGCTTTGGGGCTGCTGCCTGGGGCTTTGTACCTATGCAGAGAGTTGTAAAATTACCTCCTAGTTGACTAAGCTTGACAAAAGCTGCTGTTGCAATCACCAACATCATTGGTATTTCCTGTTAATAGTACCCAAACACAATCATGAATGTTCCTTTGCAATGTTCTGTGTCAGATGTTCTGTTCATGCCTGACCGACTTCAGTTATAGCTATTTTCTCTGTATTTGGAATCCACAGGTGGTGTGCCATGACCATGGGGCTACCCCTGGAAGCCCCCAAGGAGGCCACCCGGGGGTGGGACATTCCCACCCTCAGGGCAGGCCTGCAGGGGCTAGCCCCACAGCATGCTCCCAAGCTGGGGCTCTTCTGCAGGTGTGCCTGCTGCCTGCTTGGTCACATATATACAGGATGATAGTTTTGAATGCATGGAACCAGTCTAATCAGGCATGTCACATGTGTTGCTGGCTTTGTTCTGGCCTTTTGAAACCGTCATATCATTGGACTGGTCAAATGACCGACTGTGCAAGGTCTTGTGTTCAACATGCTGACAACCATGCTCTGAAAAAGCAGATGCGCATGGCTACTTAGTCACCGTTTGCCAACTTTGCCTATGGTGAGCTTGCAACCACTAAAAGGTTCCATTCTTCTTCTGCAGAGTGTATGCTCATGCACTGTTGGTGCTGGACGACACTGACTTTTACGAGCGTCAGGACACCTTTATGCTGCCCCAGCAGAGGGGCATTGCAACAGCCCTGAATGCCCTAGTCTTCAGAACCTACTGCCCTACTGTCTCAGGTCGGCATCACCCCTCATCCCTCAACCTTGCCCTGCTGCAAGTGCCCTGAACCCTCTCGGCATCTAAATTTGCTGCCATAGTGTCCTAGGTCAGCACTTTACTCGGCCTCTAATGACAATTTACAGGCGTTCCAGCTAATCGTTCTTGCCAGGTACCTACTAGGTGTGCCTAAACCCAGCACTTATTAAATTACTCTGCCTCTGCAGACTGCCTTCCTTTTTGTCCCTCCTTTCCTTTTCTTTCTGCAAGTCCAGCCAGCATCAAAGTGATGAGGCATGTCCATGACTTAAACACCCACACCAGCTTTGAGTCATCACCGCTTTGCTTGTTTCAGGTGCACCTGCAAAGAACAGCAAGGCTGCTGGTGCTGCATTGTCAATCATTCCTCCCACAAAGATGCTGGCAGAGTGGGCACCTATACTGTTACGGGGATTGTACGAACGCAACGTACGGCGTCAGTACTGTCCAAGCTCTTTGTGGTTAGAGCCTTTTCTTGCCACTGAGGCCACACAGGAAGGGCGCTTCTCAGCAGGGGCAGTTGTGAGAGCCCTTAATCAGGGCCCAACCAGTCTGGTCACATCTTTGTGAGTATCACTGTGCACTTGCAAGCAGGATTGTAAATGCACTTTTTGTGCATGATGCATATATCAGCCATCCAGCTTCTGACACAAATGCTGGTTGAATTTTTTTATTGTGGTGCAATCATGACCACCAAGCATGCATACACAGCCTAAGTAAAGCTTCAGGGGCTAATCTAAAATCAAGCAGGGCTGCAGGTCGCGGCCCTTATCACGTCACTCTTGCACTGGAACAAAAATGTTTGTGCCTCGGCTTTGCTGTTCTTTCTTTGTACTCTGTCCTTGCTTTCATCATCATCTTCTTCTTCTTGTTCTCCTCCTCCTCCTTTTGCCATTTTGTTTTTTTGTGGCTTTTCCTGTAACTACTACTTTCTTTCAACAAAATGAGCTGTGCAGGAGCATGGGCAGGGGGCCAGGCAGGTGGCCAGGAGCCCATGCAGGGCTGCTGGGAACAGCCCCTCAGTGCATCCCTTTTGAACAGAGGCTACTGGTGTTCCGAGCTCTAGTGGCAGCAGACAAAGAAAGGTTGGTACATGACACCAATGACTAATGCCAAGACCAAACAAACAGTACAAGAGAGAAGACCAGATAGTACTACACCTTTTGGCGTCATTAGTACTATCATCATCATCATCATTACTATTTGTCATTGTTATTATTTGAATTTGTATTTGATCACAGGCACAGCCATTTCCATTCACCTTCTGTACTCTTCTTTGACATTCTTCTTCTTGCTCCTCATTGTAGGGGCCGCTGGGACAAGCCCCCGAGTGAGGGTGGCCCTGCCCCTCTGAAGTTCACTGTCCACCGCCGCAGCCTGCTGCAAGGCGGCTGGGCAGCCCTGCACAAAGCTGGGGCTGCTGTGAAGGGCCGTTTGGTGGTGTCATTTGTGAATGGGCAGGGCATGTTGGAAGCAGGGCTTGACTATGGAGGGCTGGTCAAAGAGTTCCTGGAGCAGGTGTTACCAGTTTCCCAATATGCACTTTCCACCTCATTTTGGCCTCTCTGTCTCTTTCACACCAAGGAGTTGCCTACAAATAACAACACATAATGTAACGTGAACACAATCTGGACCATAAATGCAACATCAGACATGGGTCCTCACATAGGAAGCTGTCTGCTTACCTTTTATGGTAGACAGCCTAGCGCTCTCCCAGCCAGATTTCTGCCCAATTTCATGCATCCACACTGTTTTGGGGTAGTAGCTGTCATAATTCTCTTGGCTATCCGTCTGATGATGAACTTTCTCAGCTTGCGGTCATGAATCTAGAAGCACCACTGCTCATGCTCATGCAATGCTTACTTTGATGCAGGCCATCTCTACAGGCTTTGATGCCAACTATGGTCTATTCACATCCACATCAGATGGTCTTGCCTATCCCCAGCCAGCCGCAACCAAGATCCCCAATGGGCTGGGGCTGCTGGAGTTCCTGGGGCTGGTAGTGGGAAAGGCCCTGTATGAGGGCATTTTGTTGGATCTGCCCTTGGCGCCCTTTTTGGTTGCCCGGCTGCAAGGGCGACGTCCCATGTTTGATGAGCTCAGTGCTTTGGATCCTGAATTGTACCGCAGTTTGGGGCAACTCAAGGGGTAACTGTCATCTCACTCTTCCTCTTGTTGCTTCTCTCATGTGTGGCCTGCCATAGGATATTCAATGGAGGGTCTTCCTCAAAGACTGAGCAAACTGTTAAAATTGCCAGTTTATCTTACGCACCTGATTCTGAAACAGGATCCTCTCTGACACTGAAAGCTGCCAACTAGGACTATCAGGTTTCTGAATGACAGGTAAGGCTATCCTGATGGTCGCTCCCCTTCATCTTGTTCTCTGTTTCTTCCCTGTCCTTGCTCTTCTTCATCTGGTTTCTTGTCCTCTGCCCCACCTTCTCCGGCAAGAGATTGTCTCTCTTACAGATTGATTTCACCGCTGAACACATCTGAACTGCCCACATTGGAACTGCTGCACATTCAAAGTGCCCCACGTTTGAACTGCCCCAAGTTTGAACTGCCCCACATTTGAATCGCCCCCCCTCTGAACTTCACCAAATTCGAACTGCCCCACATGCTTGCAGCAGTTTAAACTCCAAGAGACACTGCCTCTTCTTCACAACAAATACTGACTCTTCTTCCCAACAGATACCGCCTCTTCTTCCCAGGTATGAGGGCGATGCAACAGACCTGTGCCTGGACTTCTCCATTGAGGACGACACCTTTGGAGCCAGGACACTGCACAGCTTGCTTCCCGGCGGTGCCCACATGGCCGTGACTAATGCAAACAAGCTGCACTACATCCACCTGGCTGCTGACTGGCACCTGAATGGCCGCCTGGGGGGTTCTTCTGCAGCCTTTGCCAAAGGCATGGCACAGGTTGGTGACACCTGTTGTGCAGAACGTCAAGTTATGCTGTTGTGAGTGACAAGAAAAGGAAAGTTCAAAGCGCCCTGAATGGCCGCCTGGGGGCTTCTTCCGCAGCCTTTGCCAAAGGCCTGGCACAGGGTGGTGACAGAAAAGAATAAAAAGGATAAGACTACGCCTTTTGGCGTCAATTAATGTGAAGCCAAGTGTTATAGCGGGCTGCCCAGGGCAGGTTGGTGACACCTGTTGTTCACAGGGTCAAGTTGTGCTGTCGTGAGTGACCAGAAAAGAAAAGTCTGAGCTGTTCAGCAGTCATGACGGGAGTGTCCTCAGGCGGCAGCCCAGAGCAAGCTGTCATGAGTGACTGTGTGTGCACCCTGCTCGGCTGTGCTGTGCTGTGCCGTGCCGTGCCGTGCCGTGCCGTGCCGTGCCGTGCTGCGCCATGCTTTGATCTCCTGTGGTGGCTGAGCTATGCTGCGCTGGGCTGCTGTATGCTGCGCTGCACTGTGCTGTTTGCTGGGCTGCACTGTGCTGTGCTATGCTGTGCTGTGCTGTGCTGTGCTGTGCTGTGCTGTGCTGTGATGTGCTGTGCCACGCTTTGACCTCCTGTGGCGACTGTGCTGTGCTGCTGCTGTGTGCTGTGCTGTGCTGTACTGTGCTGTGCTGTGCTGTGCTGTGCTGTGCTGTGCTGTGCTGTGCTGTGCTGTGCTGTGCTGTGCCATGCTTTGATCTCCTGTGGTGGCTGAGCTGTGCTGCGCTGGGCTGGGCTGCTGTGCAATGTCCTGTGCTGTGCTGCGCTATGCTGTAATCTTCTAGATATGCTCTTGCTTGCCTTTTTGCAGTCAGCAGCACCGTCTTGCAACTGCCCGTCCGACCGTCCAACAGCTAGTCCATCAAAGACATATCCACATGTTGATACTGCCAGCTGTAATTTCACCAGTTATCAGCCCATCTGGCATGAGCTTGCATCATTACTGCTGGTACCAATGCCATTTTTGTTATCTTCTAGTGAGTAACCATATGGCAGTTTGCTGGCTGTATATGCAGGTGATACCATGTGAATGGCTGAAGCTGTTCAACACACAGGAGGTGAACCAGTTGTTGGGCGGCGGGGAGAATGCTGCCTTGGATGTGACAGACATGGCCGCCCACGCACAGTACAGTGGGGGCTACAACAAGAACCAACCCACCATCAAAATCTTCTGGAAGGTATGGGTTTGAGTACTGGTGTGACAGACATGGCAGCCCATGCACAGTACAGTGGGGGCTACAACAAGAACCACCCCACCATTAAAATCTTCTGGAAGGTATGGGTTTGAGTAATGATGTAACAGATATGGCCGCCCATGCACATTACAGTGTTGATTACAACAACACCACCATCAAAATCTTCTGGAAGGTGTGGGTTTGAGTGATGTGACAGACGTGGCGGCCTAGTACAGCACAGTACAGTGGGGGGAACAATCAAAAGTAGGCCACTGTCAAGAGCTTTTGGAAGGTACCGGTTTGACTGCTTTGGGCTCCTGCCCTGGGGGGGCTGATGGGGGGTTGAGGGCAGAGGCTTTGGCTTGATGCTGCTTCTTGGTTGCTGACATGATTGCAGTTTGCCAAATCTAGTCTTCACTAGCATCCAAACCCTAAGTAAACCCTAAGGGGGTCTAACACATCACATTGAATGCTTCAGGTGTTGGCAGGCCTTTCGGACAAGGAACAACAGGCGTTCATGAGATTTGTGACGTCCTGCAGCCGTGCTCCATTGGGAGGGTTTCAGTTCCTAATCCCTCCTCTTACATTACACAAGGTATGTGACTCTCATCAATCAGTTTCAACAAGCAACGGCCCAAGCCTGAATTTATGGGTACAAGCACAATACGCTGTAGCAATCACTTCCAAATTGCTGCATGCAAAGCTGCGCCGTGCCGTGCCCTATCTGCTGGAGCCAAGCATCATGTCCTGTCATGTGAAGTGGGCAAGTGCACTGACTGTCAAATTATGCAGTATTTTGAAGTCTGGTCAGCCTGTATTCAAAATCTTCTTGCATGTCCTAAGAGCTATGTGTGCACAAACAATGCTTTGGGAGGAGACAGCTGTCTGGCTGATAGGATGTTTGTGCAACGCTGTCCAAAGATTATCATTACAAAAGCTCCTTGAGTATCAACATACCGTACATGGATGCTCAGAACAGCCTGCTCTGGAACGGCAAGATCTGCCTGGCACGCGCCTACCTCATCATGAGCCAGAAAGCAAGAACATCATCATTGTCCGTATCACCATCCTTATCATCATCATCGTCATCATCCTTATCATTATCATCATCGTCATCATCAATATCCTTGTCACTATCATTGTCAAGTATTCCAAGCTCGGCTTTTGGCACGTGCAGGTGCCTTGTGAAGCATCTCTGCTAGCCCTGGTGGGTGGCAAGGATGTGGACCCCCTACCTTTTGCCAGCAGAAACATCATGATCATTATAAACATGTTCCCAGCCCAGGCTTTGGTCATTTGCAGGTGCCTTGTGAAGCATCTCTGTTAGCTCTGGTGGGTGGCAAGGATGTGGACCGTCTACCTTCTGCCAGCACGTGTTACAACATGCTCAAGCTGCCCAACTACAGACGAGCCGCCACTTTGAAGGAGAAGCTGCTGTATGCTGTCACATCCAATGCTGGATTTGAGTTGTCATGACTGTCCTCGAACAAAAGCACACTGCAAAGTGAACAGTATGGTGTGTGTTTTGAATGTCACATGAGCAGACAGCATGTGAATTTTGTCACCATTCAAGGCATGCACTTCCAGGCGAGTAGTGCTCCAAAATCGTCATGACTCATCATGTGGCGTCGAATTCCAGACCTCAGAACGAGATCTATCTATGTGAACACACAAACTTCATTGTGCCTGACGCATATGAGGCAACTATGATGTCTTGAAAAGCTTTGACCCTGGTCACTCTTTGATGAGCTAGGACTTTGCTACAGATTTAGCTTTGAGGCACAAAATAGCGAAGTTATGGTACTTAGCATTTACAGTTGCTTGCTCAGACGCAAAGCACACGCAAGCAGACAGCATTTTGCTTGCTCAGACTGCCGGTGCTGCTTCAATACAGTTATGGCCTTTCTTAAGCTAGCTATACAGCAGCATATATGTCGCTTTTTGTACACAATCACGACATAAGAAGAGCTTGGTGCAAAGCTTATATCAACTCTGCAAGAAACGACTGCAACATGTACAGGATATAGTACAAAATCATACAAGGAATGCAAGCACACAGCCAGCAGTGACATATGTGCTAGTCCGTGCACCCAGCATCTGTGATGTCTAGTGCAAACATGATGACGCCATGTTTCTCCTTTTTGAGAGCTATATGCCTGGGCTAGGGCTGGCGTTTCTTGCACACTGTGCCAGTCTGCAGATTGTGACAATCGGCAGGACCGATGCAAAGGAAAGAATCATTGCTAGAGCAAATGCACTGTACCTACAACAGCAATGTCAGAGCTGAACCTGCTGCTTCCCAGGAAGGAGTGTTGCCATGTGTATATGTATCGCTACTCAGCATGGCAGACTGTAAAGATGGACATAAGACGTACATGCAGGATATGAAGAATGGAATGCCATGTGCATAAGGAGGTGAGTACTAGTCTGACCACTACTGCCATGCTACTGCTGGCCTTATTGTCTTAGACATACACAGTCCCGCAAACACTTGCAAAACATCATATGTGAACATGCAATCATACCCATACCAGCACATGCACAGAAGGGACACCGTACATCATTGTGACACATCACATCACAATGATGTACGGTGTTACACTCACCACAACTGGGTGCATGCATCAGCAGGGAGGTTGTAGTAGGTGCAAAGCTTATCAGCAATGGCACCAAGGCCAAAGTTGAAGGCAAATGGGAACAGCATTCCCAGAACGATTGTGCAGGTGATGCAGAACCAAAGGGCGATCTGACTGGCAACAGCTAGGCTGGCTGCTGCTGCAGCTCCACTGAATATGCCACCCAAATATGAGCCTGTGCTAGCCTGCATAAAACAGGACATTTGAGGCCCATTAAGACTATCTGTTTTGCGGCCCTCTGACTATTTTTGTCATCGCCCATTGAAACTATCTGTGTTCTGGCCCTGTGAAGGTCGACCACACCACAGATAGTGTCACAAGCTGTCATTAGAACACAGCACAGCTCAATTTGCACTCAACTTTCCAGCACATGTGCTGACCCCAACATGTGCGTGTACAAATACTGTACTGACACTGAGACTGGAGAAAAGCTGCATGCAGAATTGACACTGCAGAGCAATGTCAAGAATCCACACGGCTGAGCAATGTCAAGAATCCACACGGCTGAGCAATGTCAAGAATGCACACTGCTGAGCAATGTCAAGAATGCACACTGCTGAGCATTGTCAGCAACGGTGTGGCATTGCGGCTTACCTCTCGAACACCAGCAACATTCATGCCTGAGAGGTGACTAAACAGCTGACTGGCAAAGTCGGCCATATGGTTTGCCATGTTGACTGGCAGCTCCATCATGTTGTCCAGTACACTGCAAGCCACCGCATGTGTCAATGACTTGCTTGAGCAAGTTGGTACATGAATGCTGCCGTGTGTCAGTGAGTTGCTTGAGCAACTTGGCACATGAATGCTGTAATGTGCAGGGTTAGACGCTCTTGATTGGGAGGCTATGCGCACAGAGATATGCAGACAGTTGTCTAGTTGTGCAAGCAACAGAGGCTTGTGATACTCACAGCACGACTGGCTGGTACTTAAGATAGTATGTTGCCTGGCCTGCAGGTTGTAATCTATGTGCATTTGGTAGCGCACATGCACACTGCCATGCACAATGTCAACACGTCTGTCTGGCACCAATCATGTTCCAAGCTTCTCATGAAGCATACCGCTTGTCTAGGCAAACAGAACCAGTTGGGACATGGTACAGCGCCCAAGGTCCATGGTCCGAGCTCTTGTTGAATGGCAGCACTTCAAGCCTGCATGCATGCATGGACAGACATTTATGACGTGCCAACTGACATCTCTGTAGCTGAAGGCATGGTGCACAACAGACATTTCAGCAGCAGAACAATGGGCATACACCAGGCAAACACACAGGCCTGTATTGTACTAGTTTGAATAGTTGGCTCACGAAGGATGCACAACGTGCTCAGACATTTGAAGCAAGAGCTGGCAGCCTCAGGGGAATGATCAAAATGCCGGCTGCCAGAATGCATTCCTCAAGAGGTGGGAAAACTGTGGTGTGCAAGCAAAGTCTGACAGAAGAGACAGCAATGATGTGATGGATGTAGCTCATTGTGCACAAGCTGAGTCAGACAGAAGGGACAACAGTGATGTGTTGCAGTGTAGCTGACACTGTGAGTCAAGTCGTGAGTCACCTGAATGGGTACAAAGGTTGGCCCAGGACAGCAGATGCTGATGCAGCTGCTTTGTTGATGGAGCTGACTGGCAGGACATTGGACAGTTGCCCTTCATACCTGCCCTCTTGCAATGTGAGAAAGGGCTTTGCTGTGTCTTGTGTTGGCCTAGATGCACAATGGTCAAAGCTTTGCTAGAGAGCTTTTTCAAATAGTGTGTACAATGCTGTGGATCTGACTGAAGCATGCCATACTGTGTGAGCACTTTGACCTCTGGAAGAGTAGACAAAGCATACCTTTCAGGAGGATTTGTACCAGGCAAGACCACCAGGACTGCAGGGTACATGCCTAGCGTGCTTAAAGCATCACTCAGGCTTACTGATGGATCTGCACAGCACACCAAACAAAGCTTGCTTGGGTGTCGCCCTGCTGTTTTTAAGCTTTGCTGTGTACTGTCCTGGTGCAGCTGAGGTTTGTTGCAGACGAACAGCGAGGACCTGCCTGCAACTTCTGCAAAATAGTAGGACGAGCCAATTCCCCACGCGCTGGCGAGTGATGCTGCAGCTTGCGCCGACTCGTCTAGCGTGAAGCCTTGATCACTGCTACTAGCTTTGATCCCAGGTTGCTCAACTTGCTGACTGTTGGGAAACAAAGCAGCTGAAGACTCAGTCGGCGCAAAGATGGCAATGAATAAAAGCGCCGACAAGACTGTCACAGGAGACGCCGCGTTGACCGCCATGATAGGTTGGATGCTGCCCACAAAGTTAAAAGGCAACAGTTCGTTTGCAAGTTCCCAACGAAGCATAAAGATTAATGGGGACCTCGACAACGGGGTTGGGGGTAAAGCTGTTGCGATACAGTACTGTTGCAAGCAGCAGTGCTTCCGATACCGAGTAGGCGTTATCCCTGTCCTAGGTTATGCAGGCGTTAAGTTCAAGCCCTAAAGTCACATCTGGCTGGAAGGAAATTTAGCCGCAGCGCATGCGAACACTGCTACATGCGAACACTGCTATTTGCCATCTCCTCTTCTGTTCAGCTTATCAGCGTTGAATCACAGTGTGCATGCACAGCTCGTGAGCCAGTAGTGCTGCCTGACGCTAACAGCACAAGGCATGATTGGTGCGACGTTGACCACACCACACAGAGTTGCTCACGTACCGCAGTGCAATCTCTCCTGCCGGCGGGAGCGCAATCAGAAACTTGTGGCTTCGAGTAGCAGGTCCGCAGGCTGATGCTGCCATTCAGCACGCAGCTATCCTGGTGAAGCTGTCACATTGAAGTCTCACCACTTGTCATGTGTGCAGGCCATTTACCAGTGCCAGGACTCCAAGACGTTCAGCTTCCAAAGTGGCACGTGCGGCAGAGCCAGCCACACTTGAACAGCAGGTAGGCAGCAAGGCCACTTTGTGCAAATTTGCTTAGGGCTCAGGCCCTTCCTGTTCAGCACAATAGGCTGCACCTTTAGTACAAAGCAGCATGACTGCTAGCAGCTGATTGCTGATCATGTGCAATGCATTCAAACAAACGTACTCCATGACCTCACACATGCGCACCCTTGCCGCAGGCCAACAGTCAAGCCCAGGCCAGAGATCAGACAGATGAACCACGCAGACGCAGCGTTGACAATGCAGAACTCAACGAGATGGCGCGGATGATGCCTGATCCAGCAGAGGACGAGCTGTTTGACAATGGTACGCTCTTCACACCGCATTTTACCGCCAATCAGGACCCCAATCAAGACCCCAACCAGACCCCAGGGCCTAGTCAAGTGTGCATGGCTGGGTTCATGCACTACTGTTACAGCCCTGGGACAGCAACTGCATCTTCGCTCTGGTCTACTGCTGTTTCAGCAGCAGATCAGTTGTGAGGGTGCAAAAGCTGCTGATGTTCCATTGGACATGATCTGCTGCAAGGCAAAACGAAAGCATTTCCTGGTACATCAGCAGACATCTTGTGTCACTCTGCCAGCAGCAGTCTCACCTGCCTGTAGTGCACAAAACTTACTGCCAGCAAAGTAGGCGTTGCAGAGCAGAGAGTGCTGTCAACACAGATGCAAAGTCAATTGTGACCTTGCAGCGCTCACTATTGACAAAGATCAGGCGCTTAGTGCTGTCTAGTCACTTGCCCTGACATGCATCATTGGCAGTGCCTAGTAAAGGATTCTTTACACAGCTGCAAAGCCCAAAGCCTTGCTTGTAGTGAGTCTATACTGCGTACTGCCGCTTGATAGCATCTCGAATTGTGTTCGAATTGTGTACAGACAGATCTGAAGATTATGGGCGGGAAGATGACAAGCAGCTGTTCCAGCAGCAAGGTCTTTCCAGTGACCTCCTCCTGCAGGGGGATTCATCATATTACAACTCCAGCTATATAGATCAGTATGAGGACCTAGGTATGGGAGTGGGTGATTATGGCTACCCAGACGACCTAGAAGAAGACATGCCTGATTTAGACCCTAAGGAAGTTGCGCTAGGTGAGAGATAGCGTGGTGCATTTCATCAAGTTCAAGCAGAATTGCAACATAGCAGCGCTTTGAATATAGCATTATGCTTCGCGACTCAATGTTTCAGATCCCTTACAGCCGGACTGTTGTCACATAGTTGCACAGCATGATTGGGACATCAAATCTGAAAGCTGAGTGCTTCAACATGCAAACTTATGCCATAGCTTTCTTTGCACTGGCGTGCTCTGCCTATGCATGAGATCAAGCAATGCATGCTCTGCCTGTTTATGAGATCAAACAATGCAGCCCAACTGCAGGTCTGGCGCAAGCAGAATTCAACTACAGTGCAAGAAAACGATGGGAGATGGAGCAAGCTGAAGGCAGAGCGCTGGAGCTGCATCACGAGCAAATAGAGAGGGGGGTGAATCGCTTTGCACAGGCCCTTGCATTGGCGCAGATCATGGAGGAAATTGAGCAGAATGATAACCTGGCAGGCCTAGAAAGCACAGCCACTCCTTCGTGGATTCGAGCGCATTTCAGGTTTGCATGCGACATCCTTATACGTCCTGAACCCCAAATGCTGAACCCATCGTGGACGTAGTGCATGCCTTGGAACCTGCCAATGACTCACGTGTGGTTTTCGTTGGTGATCATTGAGTACATGTCCATTGATGGCTTTTTCGCACATGTATACTGCATGTTATACTGACTTGCCGCTGACCTCAGCGCCTTGATTTGGCACACATACCCTTAGTCTGGCACCTTGTTCAACGCATCAGTGAGCTTTGTCCACTGCAATCATAGAGCATTGTCTACTGCAGTCAATGAGCCTTGTCTACTGCAATCAGTGGGCCTTGTCTACTGCAATTAGTGAGCCTTGTCTACTGCAATTAGTGAGCCTTGTCTACTGCAATCAGTGGGCCTTGTCTACTGCAATCAGTGAGCCTTGTCTACTGCTATCAGTGGGCCTTGTCCACTGCAAACAGTGGGCCTTGTCCACTGCAATCAGAGAGACTTGTCTACTGCAATGGGAGAGACTTGTCTACTGCAATCAGGGCCTTGTCTACTGCAATTAGTGAGTCTTGTCTACTGCAATCAGAGAGACTTGTGTCCCTTATTCAAATCTGTCTCTCTCCATAGCGGCTCTCACGGTGCCTTGCGTGCTTGCAGTCATGATTTTGCACCACACTGAAACCTGCAGGTTAGAAGATGTTTGGGAGGAGTTTGCAGAACAGGTTCTCAAGGCTGAGCAGACGCAAGATGCATCGGAAGTCAATCGAATTGAGGTATGCGATGTTCCTGTGCTCATCTTTGACAATTGTGACGACCACGTGCTATTGCTTCTGGCTGCTGCATGCTGTACATTTAGTGTCAAGATGTAGTCATCTTGCTGCTCAGCACCTCAATCAGTCAGTGTGAGCGCCATGACTAAGCAGCTAGCAGGAAAGGCTCACAACTCATGAGGTGCAGATCCATCCATATCTTCCTTATGACCCTTGCGGTTGTGCTGCAGATAGTGTCCCAGGTTGTCATGCTGGCACTGCTATATAGCTGCAGAGCATGTGCACTGCAGGATGTAGCTCCGGGCTGCTGCCTCAGGAGGCTCCCGTTATGATTGCTGAGAAGCGTAAACTTTTCTTTTCTTTCTGCTACAGGATGCAGCAATGTTGATGCTAGAGGACGACGAAGAGTTTTGGCGGGATGAGTATGATGCACCAGCTACGGCGCCAAAAACCACAGCTGGACAGGACGCAGCAGTCAGGCAGAAACCTCCACCAGGGCGGGAAACTAGAGGGCCAGGGCGGGAAGCGAGAGCCCCAGATGTCAATCTGGACAAGTTTTTGGCGGGAATGCCTGGTGTGGCCATGCTGCCTGAGAGTGAGATGCTTGATGAGATGCTGGTAAGTGTTCTGCACACTCACACATTGCGTTCACCTCTTGGGATGAGATTTATATTAGGCTCTGCAGATTCAGCGCAGCAAAAGTGTTTGTGAGTGCTTGTTTCACAACCAAGCATTACTGGGAAAAAAGGTGGTCAGAGGAATGTATGCTGGCAGACACTGCTGCAGACACATGGATCACTCTGTCGCTGTCTATGCAAACAGCAACAAGAGTGTGCATGCAGCCTGTTGTTGTTCACAAAGTTGCTTGATTTGCTTCTGCCCATGATTTGTGTTGATGTATGAATGTACCTCTCCTGGGCAGCCCGGTATAATACTTGGCTTCTCATTAAATTGACGCCAAAAGGCGTAGTCTTTTCTTTTCTTTTCTAAATGTACCTCTGGCGATGGCATCAAAGCCTCTGGTATGCCACTGATGGTGATAGTTGATACAAACAGCAGGGGACCACAAATGCCTGAACACCTCATGTTGATGTCCAGGGAAGCGTCGACCCCGCTCTTGATGACACTGTGGATGAAGATGACTCATGACAGCCTGGATGAAAATGAGTCATGACAAGTCATGGCATGTGAAGCTAGTATGGCAGGCATTGCAGGCAGGCTTTGACACCTCTGCTGCACAATTTGCTATCAGCGGGTACAGACAGCAAGCGTTGGTGACTGCTCAGTGGGTGGAAACTGCAATAGCCATTTGAGGTGTTTCATTGCCAACTGTAATCTGCTGATATGACAGCTGGCTAGCCAGTCTGCCCTGTGCCTTTCATGCAGCCGCCTGTTGTGCAGGTCAAGTCCAAGTGTCAAGAATGGCAGCATGCTAGCACATGATTTAAGATATGCAATACGCCCGGCCATTGAGCTCGGCATGCTTCAATATGATGTGTTTTGTTGAAACAAATCGGAGTCCGGCCTCAACTATAGCAGAGCTGAGGTAGAAAGGTGCATTGCTAGCGTGTCAGGAGGCTATTTGGTTTGCATTGCAACACGCATGGGGCTGCTAGTGAAAAGGATGTGGCGCAGCCCAAATCAACATGTTTTGCACTGTGCTGTTTGCCTGACAACTGTGACTGGAAACATATCATCTAGTCAGCTTACGGCAAATGTAAGCGAAGTAGGTGAGTGCTCAACCGATTGGTACCAGATAACTAATGTCGTGATTTCTATTTCAACACAATAATGTCATTGATATCTGAAGAACTCTGAGTCACTGCAACTGACTGTTTCATACTGAAAAGGCACAATTCATACCATACACATGCCAACAGTCACGACAAGTAATTGGTCTGAGACTGTAAGTAACCTGTCATGCCATGTTTTGGTCGCTAGAACTTGCCTGTTGCCCGGCCAAAAGCTCTAACCCTGAGTGCGCTGTCAACAACACATTTGGTGCCTCCTTGACAAATCTCCGGGCAGAAAGCAATTGCCAAAACACCCAAGTAGCATGTCCCTTTTGTTTCAGAGCAAAATACATAACCTCCCCATTCACCTTGAGCAGTTGTAGGCCAGCAGCCACAAATGAAATCATGAAAACATTCACTGATAAAACAAGCCCATTCTGAGGATTGGCAGGCATTGTGAAAGTAACCGACTGCAAGATCACTGTTGGCAAGGTACCATACAATGCTCTACCAGCATCTCTGAATAGCTGGTAATGCTCTAAATTCACTCGCTGGTCAACATGTTTTAGAGGAATGCCCAAATCGGCAAAGAACAGAAGCACATCGAGCACAATTGTCAAAATAACCCCAAGCGGAAGTGCTAGTACAAAAGTAAACAGAAAGAGCTTTGTCAAGACAGTCCAGCCAATGAGTTTTGTGGTAAGATGATATATCAGGATATAACCTTGCAAGATGTACTGACCCAACAACAGAATCAGCAAAACAAAGCCGGTCCAAGTATGCCCAAAAACCTGCTTCAGCAAGATGATGTCACTAGCTTTGTCAAAATAGAACATGCCCAACCCTATCAGTGCAGACATTTTCAGTCCCCAGGGTTTCCATTTCAGTGCTCGGTTCCAGCCATGCTGCATTCTGCTAACAATTGCCTGATGCTCTTTGTTGCTGTCAACAAAACCATTGACATGTTTAGCCTGCCAACATCGCAGAGCCACAAACATGCTCCACATTATTGCAAGCAAGCTTGCGAAGAAGCACCACAGCACAATCAGGGTCAGTTTGGCATTGTTGATCTTGCACAACTCACCACCGACTCCTGAAAGATTGTTGATAAAGCAATTACGGTCTGCTGCACAGTATGACAACAACTTTGCCTCATTGCATCTTGCCCACGCTGTCTCTGGCAAAGCTAAATACAACTGTGTGCTTTGTGTGCACCTTGCTACACCAGTGTCGATAAGTGATTCTGGACAACCGGAAATGTTGTTGCCAGTCAAATCTAACCACCTGCAAGCAATATCACATGCCATTTTATGCATCTGTACATACTGCACGCTCCTTAGCATATGAATGCACATGCAGTCCCCTCATGCAAAGAGTGAGCATTGTATTTGAGCAAATTAGTGACAGCAGCATGGCACTTGTACCATATTATACTCTTGCAGGGGAGAGCAAGCCAAAACTTGCAATGGATTGAGCGAGCTCCATGCTGCTGGGACGCTGCTGGTAAGTGTGTTGTGTACCAAAGCCACATACCTCAGATGACTTTGTCCACCCCAGGACTCCGGCAGAGACCCTGAAAGACTGTTGTTGCGTAGATCCACAGAAGCGAGCGGAATCAGGTTGCCCCATTCCATTGGCAGACTTCCATTAAGATTGTTCTCAACTAAGTCGAGAATAGACAAATTGGTGAAGGCCTGCCAAGAAGCTGGCAACGTGCCAGAAACTTGGCTGTAGCTTACCGCCATTTCTGTAAGCTGTGTCATGTTGCTCCAGGACTCCGGCATTGTGCCACTGATGTTGGACGCTGTCAGAGTCAGTGATTGGAGGTTCAACATGCCATTCCAAGCATCTGGCAGAGGGCCACTCAGTTCCTCAGCATCGGACACCCCAAAGCTTGTGAGATTTGTCATGGTGCCCCAAGAAGGAGGCAAATGTCCAGTCAGTTCGATGGTGCCCCCAGGGGTGCCACTGTAATAGAAAGTGGATAGCTGGCTCAAATTGCTCCATGTGCTAGGAAGGCTCAAGTTTAGGCTTTGACGCAGGGTGCTGATGGCTGTCAACTGCCTGCAACAGCATGAAAGCCAATACAGCAACGGTATACAGCGCGCTGGTATAGTTTGTACATCGCAAACTACAAGCAAGTTCCTGAAAACCAGATGGATCTCTGCTCTCGAGCTCACAGGGTAGTCACTCTGTTATTTGCACCACAAGTAACTCCCCTCCATTGGCTGCACATATTCAAGGACTCATTCCAGCCAAGAACTGCCGCCCAATCTTCAGCTTGCAGCAAAATTTCCGCGTCCGTTTGGGTTACTGAGAGTTTGCTCAGTGTTGCCAGCCACACTAGCAGTAGAAACGTAGTCTGCTGCCGACCCATCCAAACATACACGACGCTGTCCAGGCGTTGTCAAGGCGTTCTCAATGGCAGAACAGAAGCGCTGTGGCAGCAGTGTTTGCGTGTACACGACCGCTGGTGTGCCATGAAGGCTGTACAAGCTGGCGACATGATGCGGTATGATCCAAAGCTGGTCGGGAGAGACATTAGGTACTTGCTCAAGTACTTGCCGTTTCGCTTCGTTTCTGAGTTCGATTTGCTTGAGCTTGAATTGACACTTTTTTTGTCAAGGTTGTTGTTTTGTTGTTTGAAGAGTTGAAATTTGCAGCCTGACAATGCAGTCAGTAAAGTCAAGGGTTCCTCCTAGGGTTTTCGTTTGATGCATGTTCTCAGGCAAAACAAAACAGGCAAAACAAAGCTTGCTTGGCTTCATCGGCGACCCCTACCTCACTTGCCACGGCAGCAAGGCTTGTTGTGGTACTGTGGTAGCTACATTGATTTGGCCATGCCACTTTTCAAAACCACAAGCCAGGCAAGCAACGCCACGCCTTGCTGGCAATGTGTAAGGAGTGCTATACAAAGCTGAATGTGTGATCCTAGGAATGGCCTGCTTGAAACCAAAGCCTCATGAAATCAAATACAACAGACCTATACTCGATGCACCCACAAAAGGACATTTTTCTATAAACGGCGACTCTGTCAAATCTGCAGAGGCTCACAAGCTGATTCTGTGCACAAGCAGTATGCCTGTATGGCTGCCTACTCCTCTTCTTCAGCCTGGTAAGGGCGCAAGGGGTATGGGTAAATTGCTCGCACTGGAGTCTGATGATCATTGAACAGCTCGCCAGCTTTCAGATGCCCGCCACTGGTATCTACAATGGCAGATGTGAAAGCTAGGGCAGCAGCAGCTCCAACACCCACAGGGAGCTTGCCTAGACGCAGTCCCAACATTGCACCAGCAGCTGCGCCACCAAAGACTCCATTCCACACGTCTTTCTTCCCTGAAATCAGATAGTATGTGTCATGGCGTCTTGCTCACCTCATTGCATGGGCAGCAGCAGCAGCAGCAGCAGCAGTACAGATGCATATGACCAGCAGCTAGATTTCAGTCAAGTGTGGCATACCTCTAAATGTCTCAGCCACGCAGTCAATTCCTGAATATGCCAGGCCGATTGCTGCAAATGTTAGACCATATGATCCCATAATGGCACCTGTGAATCAGCAGTCACATCAGCTTCTTTTGTAATGTACGCAGCTGTGATGCACAAAGGCAGATGATTGCTGCTGTCTACAAAATGCGACTTGCCTGTTCTTTTCAAGGCAGGCAAAGGCTTGTCTTGCAAGACTTGGGGTATGTCCCCCCAATTGGCAGTCAAAGCCCCGATGATGCCACCCGCAACAAAGCTTGATGTTGTGCCGCTGATCACACGAGACATACAATCCTGAGGCTTCTCGATCGGAAGCTTGTCAGAGAATGCATTGGACATGGTGGACTAAATTAAGCGCACGCAGCGAAACGAGCCGGCGGTAGTGACGTGAACGTAATTCGCTGTGAAACTACAATCACTGCAGTACAGCGCTGATTGGCAGCGTCTCACACGCAAATGAAAACACACTGCCTTTCAGGTAAGGATGCAGGTAAGTTGCCTGCCTCCTGGTCGAGCACTTCGAACGTGGATTTTTCTGCTGTATATTCTCACGCTATACACAATTGGCTTGGCGAGACTGTGTACTGCGCTGCGCTTCTTCGTGTGCGCATTCTATCAAGTATGCTGATCAACCGAATTAGCCTTGGCCTGCTAGGGCCGTTTGAATCTAAGCGCCCTTTAAGCGCCCCTCTGCTGCCATGCTTGATCCACTGCTTGATCGAGCGGAAGGTTACGTCTCTGCGCCTGATGCTGCATGTTGTCTGACGTCGCAATCCGGTTCGTAGCTGATTCGATATACATGTGCAAGCCAGTTCGCTTTGCCGGCCCTGTTCTCTTGTCAGCAACGACAGTACCTTGCATGTGTAAGTAGGCATGGACCAATACAGCATGGGTCGGGTTGGCCAAACCCGACTCCCTCTTACTGGAGTCGCCTCCCGCGTTTGCTTCAAATCTTTTGGGCATCGATGATTTCCATACGCACGACTTTGACACGGTCAGCGCAACTCAACAGCACTCAGCACTCCAGCATCGAACGTGCGCAGCGACCTCAATGCACGGGACGAGGTGCAACAACCTCAGTGCAGCAACACTGCAGATGCAGATGCTTCCAGGTGCCTTCAGGTACACGGACAGCAGTTCTCATGCGAACTTCACGCTGTATGTCATGCTGTGCCATGGTAGCAGACGCAACACAGCCTGCAATGTCTGCAGGCAGCCAGCATGCAGGCGGGCAAGACATTGTGCACACACTCCATTGCAAGTATCTCATGCTACTCAGCGCTCAAACAACAAACACAACGGCGAAGATTACCCCCCTGCTGCTGCTGTAAACACTCTAGCTCTGCTGGAGTTGCTGCTTACCCAACCCAAAGTGGACACAGAGATTGCTTCAGAAACCAGCCTGCTTGTGGATGACACATCAGCTATGCCAGAGTTATCCCCAATAGACGCTCATCTACCAACTCCAGGGATCCCACATCAGCTCCCTACGCCATCTGACATCTGGACAGAGACCTGGCAGCCCCTTGAGCTCAATCAACCTGTTCATGCAGAGCAGGCGCAAGCTGCAGCAGCAGCAATTCCGATGCCTGCTGCTTTGCCTTCATTGCGGTTTTGGCGCCACCAGCAGCAGCAGCAGCAGCATCAACAGCAGCTGCCTGGAAAGTCAAGTCAGAAGACCAGAGATAGATCTGTGCCGCAACCAAAGGGATTGTCAGCAGCAACCATGATGAGGAATGCTCAGATGCAGCTGCAAGGCATAGAGCCTGCTGCAAGGCTGCAGCTGATGGCTCTTTGCATGGCGTCATTGGAGGATCTGATTCAGTCGCTCAAAGGAGTTAGCATACGGTACGCCCACCATGCATCAGACTGATGCTGCTTCCCTGCTGTCCCGAGTTCACATGCGGCAGTTGCAATTCACGCTCAATGCGTGAGTTGCTTGCATGACCTCATGTGCAGTACTTACTACCTGCTTCTACTGTGCTCTACCGCACAAAATGCCCGAGTTGCCAACCATGGATTCATTGTGTGTTGCATCACAAGCACTGCCATGCTGACGGTGCCTGCATGACAGGCTGAGCGGTCAGCCTTGCAAGGACCCATTGTTGCATGGGGCAAAATGTGTTTCTGGGCTTTGTTGCTGTGCCCTGGGCAGCCTGATATGATACTTGGCTTCTCATTAAATAGACGCTGAAAGGCGTAGTCCTTTCTTTTCTTTTTTTTGCTTCTCTTTTCTTGCGTCGCTGTGCTTCAAGGCAGTTGGGTTGTGGTGCAGGTTGACCAAGCAGGAGTGGACTCAAATCTGTCCAGCAGTGCTGGCCGTGTGTAGTGTGCAAGCTGGAACGAGCTGGTTGGGATGCTGTCCTGGCGAGCTGTTGCATCAAGCCAGGCAGGTTGTTAGCCACCTCAGCAGGGGTATGTAGCTTGGCAAAGTCATAAAAAACTCATAATTGAATAAACTCTATTTCAATTCTTAGGGGACTCCAGACATCATCCTAATCTTTACTTTATTACGACGCATTTGTTGCCTGTGAAGCGTTTGGCTGTGAAAGGCTGCTGCAGGCGCTGTTCTCAGCTCACGCTACCCCAGAAACAGCTGTCCAAGATAGCAGGCTACTAGCCATGCTACTGCTTGTGTATAGACATAGTGTAAATCTGCACAGCTTATCACAGTGGATATGCTGATGACTTGCGCATGGTTTCCAGTTGCGCAATATGGCTTCCCCTGTTTGCGCTTGGTCACAGTTTTGATACGGTGGCTACTCTGCGTGCATACATGGTGCATAAAGCCCAAGTACTACCTGCAGTATGCTTATGTCTAGCACAAGCCTCACCAATCATTTCCTAGATGACCCCCTGTTGAGTACTGTTTTGACTGGTCTGTGTGACTGTGCAGTCACTGACTCATCTGCCTCATACAGTGCGGCTCACAGCCATCTGAGATTGGCACTGCAATCAGCAGCTGCAACAATCCCAGTGTCTGCCTCTGAGATGCCCTCTGAAAAGCCCTCTGAGACGCCCTCTGAGATGCCCTCTGAACTGCCCTCTCAAATGCCCTCTCAGATGCCCTCTGAGGCATCACAAGCAACAGCCATGCAATCAACAGCAGATGCAGCATCAAGATCACAGCAAGCTTCAACATCAGATGGCGTGACTAGTGCCAACAGCAGCAGCAGCAGCAACAGCGCGTGGCAGTCGGCAGAAGAAAACGTTGCGCTGCACGCGACTGTTCTGCGCCACATGTGCCAGCACAGCAGTGATGAGTCATCACACTCACAACTGGGTGCTGACACCAAAATCCCATCATCTTCCATGGGTCATGCACAGACACAGGTGAGATGGCCTCAAGGCTAGCACTTTGCATGTCAGGCTACAGTCATGCAGGCAATGCCCGGGCCTAGTGAGTCTTGCCAGCGTGTTGAGCATGCGGCAACACAGAGTCCATTGCACACACAACTGTGTGATATCGTCATGGTCTTGTTGCAAAGCAGTATTGAGGCTGGTATTCAGCACGCTGGTTGGGTGCCTTTGACGTTGTCACAACCTGCATCATGTCCCAACTTCAACCTTCTCTACCTTTCCGGTGCTGTGCATGCATCTTGCGCATATCCTAACTGTTCATTGAACAGCTGTTCGAATGCCAGATCTGTCCCAAAGCATTGCCTCTCAGCTCAGGTGAGCCATTGGTCAGTTCACCACTCGCTGCTCTCAACATCAGTTTGGTGAGTGTCTTTTACACAAGTTGTTATGCATTTGTATGACGCTCACTTTCCCATTCTGTATGCAGTTGGCGTATCCCAAAGGCAGTCACCAGTCATCAACACAGCCGCTACGCAGTACAGCACACCAGATGATAGCAGGCAAGAGCAAGCCTGTAAACAGCTTGCCCTCACAGACTTCTGCCAAGCGACAAAGAGAGCTTACTGCGCTGCAATTGATGCTGCAGTCTGTGCCAGCTGTGCTTCAAGACATGGCATCCCATGCCGCAGAAGCTGTTGCTGTGTGTTACCTAGCTGAAGCTAGATCTGGACTCAGTGGTAAGCATCCTAGTATTGCCATCATAGCATGAGGGCATCAGCATTGCCCATTCTTATGTCAGAGTTGCAGTATGCAATGCATGCTTCATCATTTTGTCGAAGCTGATAGCCAAAATGTGCCTGCAACCATAAAGTAGGACAGCCCTCCTGCTCCTGGTCTATGCTACTGTTGGCTGATATGCTTATTGGCATGGAATGGCACAAGTCTTCAAACTTTGAAGAGCACAGTTTGCTTGCCTCAAAACCCTGCTGACATGTCTTGTTTGGTGATATTCCCAACACTGAGTAGAGAGACATGGTGGCAATAGGAGAATGACCGGTTGTATTGCCATAGATTGACAATGCTCCTTGCTTTCATGTCTAGCAGGTTTTGTAGCTGGTCTTCCTCAACTGTCAAGTGGGAGCAGCTCAATGATGACAGAACCAAAACATGGGCTTGGCCCACAGGCATCAGGCACATGCGTCGCAAGCCAGCTCCCCCAAGACAGGCTTGTTCTGCATATCACCAAATGGTTAAAGCTTGAGTCAAATGATATCAGCTTCAGCCATTTGGTGATATGCAGAACAAGCCTGTCTGGTGGGAGCTGACTTGCAATGATGTCAGCTGCGGCGCACCTCATACGAACTCTGATAAGCATGCATTGTTCCCCAGACTGTTAAGCGCTTGGTTCTTGTGCGCTCTGAGCTCCCTCATGGTACTCAGGAAGGCGTGTTTATTCACCCAAAACGGGATAAAGCGACAACTTGTAGACCTGTGGTGTGTATACCTAGTACTGTGGTGTGTATACCTAGTACTGTGGTGTGAACACTGAGTATTGTGGTGTGTATACCAAATGTTGTGGTGTGTATACCTAATACTGTGGTGAGTATACCTAGTCCCCAGGCTCTGATGCTGAGCTTTGTGTCATGCAGAAGCTGGGTCGGAAGGTGAAGACATTTGGCCTCTTCACCTTCACCCTCAACTCAGGAGCACACGCGGCCTGGAGCGCTTCAGAAACCAGGTCATCTTCCATTCAACAATGTTTGTCACTGTTGACCGCTTTGTCTTTAGGACAATTGTGATCACGCGGTGTTGACAATCCTGTGGGGCTCAGTTCAATGCCATATCCCTAAGAAGAGCATGGATAGTCAGATCATCCCAAAAATCACCGGAATAATAAATAAAAAAAAGGAAAATCACTCTTTCACCCATGCAGCATACAAGTCTATGCAGTTGTATGTGACCATGTGTCTTGCCTCAGAGTCATGTCTCTACAAAACTCACCCCCTCTGGCAGCTAGCACGTCAACATATGCCAGTACTTGCTGTCTTGCAACTCTGTGTTACCATTTCTGCATGATTCCACCTACATGTCAAGTGATTTCCACCGATTTGAATGTGTAGTCAGCACTGCTTTGACTGCTTTGACTTGCGAGTAGCGTCAGACTCAGGCATTGCCTTCTTAGCAACATGGCTGCAGATGGTACCAGTTTGTGCACAGTAGGGCAATGCAGGCATGCTCACCCTCCTGCCACAACAATATGAAATGCTCACCCCAACATTCAGAGTGCTTTGCCAGGCATGCAATGCCCAACATGTTCTTGTGTAAGCATTCTGCAGCCAGCCACAAAGGTGACTATCATGGCCCCTGGGCAGCCCGGTATAATACTTGGCTTCTCATCAAATTGATGCCAAAACGTGTAGTCTTTCCTTTTCTTCTCTTTTCTGACTATCGTAGCCACTTTTGCAGGTATCACTGAACAGACTGGTCCACCAGAACTTCCACTCGGTGGCCAACATATATGAGGATAAGCACCAACTGTGTGGCTTTGGCGCCCAGGCACAGCTGCTGCAACGCAGTGTCAATGCCAGACGTGTCAAGGTGGGCCTCGGCCAGGATTAGTCATGATGATGCCTGTGCAGCTGATCAGTGATTGTCAACAAGCCAGTGTTGTAGAAGCTCTCCCAGTGAACCTGCCATTGACAACCTCAGTGGGAGAGCTTCTACAACACTGGTTTGTTGACAATCACCGATCAGCTGCAGACCACTGTTTGCTGCATGTGCATGTGGACCCCAAATCCGAACTAAATTGACAACAGGATATTCACAGCCTGCTCTGTTTGTAATTGGCAGGTCTGTCTGTCATGACGGTCTTTTCCCTTGTTACAGACGTCTTGACTGCTTAGTTCTTAGTGACATGCATTGCTGCCAGCTCTGTAAATGGTAGTTGATTGGCATCCTGTGAGGAGTTTACTCAGTCTAGCAACAGTTACAAATACCTTGTGCCACAGCAGTATGACACAAAAAATGTTGTGGCAGACTTTGCCTTGTAGGTACCAACAATGACTATGCAGCATGGTCCAAGCCCATTGTATGCTGACATGCTGCTCTAGAGAGACAAGACTTGTCCTGCACATACCTGACTCATCATGAGCTGGAAAGCGTTGTCAGTGCTTATGATTGTTGTTGTTATTATTATTTTTATTACTATTTTTACTATTGTCATTGTTATTGTTATTGTTATTGTTATTGTTATTGTTATTGTTATTGTTATTGTTATTTGTCATTGTTATTGTTATTGTTATTACTGTTACTATTCTTACTGTGCTGCAGGAGTTGGAGTCCTTAAAAGGGTGGAAATACATGGTCAGCCTTCTTCTTGAAGCTGGGGACATTGCGCTGCCAATTTTCAGGAACTGCATGGCTCGCGTCAGTGCTGCGATATCATGGTTACTTGTGAAATTGATAGGGCGTGCACTGGGTCTCATCTACAGGGGGGTCAAGCAAAGTCTTGTACCCCAACGACAGAAGCAGAGGAAAGGTCAAACAGTCAGTAGAGACACTGAGGGCTCCCAAACATGGATGCCAAAGTTTTCGTGATGTTGTTTAAATGCATCAGAGATTGTGTGCCTGTCACCGTTCCGAGCTGTTGTGATACATCTGTTTCTTATAGAGGTGGGTGTTGCTTATACAGTCGTGAGTGTCTGAGTTACAATAAAGTGTGGAAAAGAGTACTGTTTTGATCAAAACACGGCCCTTGTTTTGACATCCTGCCGTCTTGAAGTGCAAATGCACTCAGTTGACTTCCAGTAGGCTTGTGACACAGCTGAGGTAAGCTATTTGGGGCTTGAAAATTCCCAGCAAGGGATATCTGGTTGATTTGACCATTGTGTTGCAAGACCTGCATTGCGGTGTAATCTTGGTATGATTGGTTTAGCAGTTGCACTCACAGCAGTTGGACAGTTCGGAGCCTTGGTGCCAGAAACGTCCCCTGCCAGACGGTGCTGGCAAAGACACGGTAACTTGCAGCATTGTTCTTTGGACAGGGCCTGAGCTGTGCCAAGTTGTATGCATCTGTATGCACAAATGATGCTGACAAAACCAGAGCGCTGACGGCATGGCCAACTTTGTAGTGGCCTGGAGCTCTGGTCGTGCTCGCAAGTTATCTGCGCCCTGTGCAAGATTCTGCTTCTATGCAAACAAGCCAATGAGCGTACAGGCATTTACCTACACGTGGGGTGAAGCTGTCCTGCCTACTACAGCTGCTGTCTGGCACCAATGTCTGATGTGCTGCATGGTTGAGGCTAATCTGCCGCTCAAAGCAACACGCAAGTTGCATTACTGATATGACTAATTACACAGACCCCCCCTTGAGCATCACTTGTGCTTACGACAGCAGCTCAAATTCATGGCAAGGTGTGACTGACACGGTTTCTGGGCAGCTGGCTGATAGTGTGACGCTCATGATGAGCTCCTGCCTTTTTGCATCAGTTGCGCTAAACATAGCAGAACTAGTCATCAGACCTAGAGAGCTCGGCACTGCCGCTGCAGCGCTTTCGCCACCACATAAGGCTTGTCCACAGCGACTGGATGTCTGAATTGCCAGCTTGAGGAAGGGTGCTCAAGGCAGATCTGCGTGTACAACTTGTGTTTTCAGTCCAACAAAGCTGCCCAAGTTAATACAGACCATACTGTAATGGCTCTTACCGTTCTTGTAAATCAGTGTTCTGCTCAATGATGTGATGCTTTACTGCCAGCACCAATGGTCTTATCATACAGGACGTAAACAGCGAATGCAGCTGAGCCGATGCCTAAGCCAGGTAGTCCATGCCGGAGGTTGTTATTCAGCATGGGATGCGCGCGCCAAGCTTCATAGGCTCGCCAATTGAAAGCCATGCTGCTACGGCCGAGCCTCCCGCGGGAACGCCTCACTGAGCCACTGTACAAGTCGTTGTGCATCCGTGACAATGCGGCACCGTCTCTAAGACAGACAGAATTCGATCGATCATCCATCATCAACGCTGTAGCTGTGCAGTCTGCTTCGTCGCTGATTTTGCTCACTCGATTTTGACATCGGTTGCTTTTGCAAGGTACGTGCTGTATGTCTCGCAAAGCTAAGATACCAGAAATCAGTGCCGAAATTCTGAACGATGGTTTGTTGACTTACAGGAGGCTTTGCTACGTGCAAGATGACTTGTGCAGCTTGTGCTTCAAAGTGCAACTGTGGTGACAACTGCAAGTGTGGCTCGGATTGCACCTGCACCAGCTGCAAGGCTAGCCAAGCTGAGGGCTGCGGCAACTGCCAAAACGGAAAATGCTCTTGCGGAGACAAGTGTGCCTGTGGTGCTGACTGCAAGTGCAACACTTGTCACCCCGTCAAAGTCTAGAACTCGTTCGGAAGCTTGTGAACAGCAATGTTGTAAGAGTAGCAAGCTCGGTGGCACATCTGTACAGTCAATGCCAAAAAGTGTATATAAGTAAGCAATATTCGTCTGTACAGTTTCAGTGTGGCAACTACATGGAACATGTGCTCAGACTAGGCAATACAGTGAGGTCACGAACAGGCCGTGGATTAGGCATTGCAAGTCAAAGTGCTTTTCATGCAGCCTTGATTCTGACGCTTGTGTGTAAATGCACAAACCCGCACCATGTGACCTGTATGTTGCTTGAGACACAGCGTGCAGTGAAGCTGCACTTGTCATGTCTGCACATGGCTCATATGCACGTAACAAGATACATATTATCTGCATATAGGCTATGCAGCCTGCTGCTGAAGACATACAGCTCAAGCATATATTGTGTTACAACAGATCCGCTGTCGGAGACTTCCTTCTGAAACCTGTGTCTCATAGCTCAGCAGCTGGATCAGTTTTTTGGTCTCCAGCGAGCAGGCTCTGAGCTCCAGATAAGGCGCTGCTGAGCTTCTTCTGAGTGTAAGAGAGTGCAGACTGTACAACAGCAAACAAGCAACCTCAGACCTGATTGCATAAATCAACATTCACAAGCACAGCTGACAGCACACATGATGTACTGTTCATGTCATTTGCGTTTATCTGTTGCATCTACACACAATTTAAAGACATGCACTGTCATGCGCACGATTGAAAACACTCAAACAAAGCCAGGGAGGCCACATAATCTAGTGGCCTTATATGGCAAAGCAGAGTCATGACATGCATGCAATTTCATGTCAAGCAGTTGAGTCAAGACAAAGCATCACAGATGTTTGTATTCCTGATGCAGTGTAACTTGCAGCATGCATCTACCCATGGCTTACCCCGGCAGCATCAGTTGCCTGTTCTGCTAGCTTGCTAACAGTGCTCTTGGCTCCATCTGCAGCCCCTTTTGCTGCAGCTGTAGCGCCCTCATCTTCATCATCATCTTCGTAGTCATCTGTAACACACAACAATTGCTCCGTTGTCACACACATGATTGCCTGCGTGTTATTGCACATAATACATCTGCACAACAACAGCTTGGCAGACAGAAGACGCCTGCTCAACACTGTACACACTGGCTTGCATGGATGATGTTGCTGTTGCAGCAGAGCACAAAACCATGCAGCTTGACAAGCTACCACCAGATGTGACATGTCCTATATATGCGTGCACAGATCAGGTTCTGATAGCTGAACAGCATGAACCTCACATGACCCGAACAAGTGATATTTGACAGCCCGGCTGGATATACCGGCACACAACCTTAACTATGTTCTTTCTTTGTCACAGCAGCGCAAATGTGCTGATGAGTTGATGACTTACCATCATAGCCATTCATGTACTTCTTCATGATAGTGTCTCTGTCATACACAGTACCTCCCATGCCTTGCTCCTGCACTCATGGAGCTGAAACTTCAGATACTATTTCAGCAGAGAATAGAAAGACCCAAGTAACATACATCTGGGATATGTGGATGATCCACAGTTTGCTGCATTATTGTATGCAGCATCATTATCAACATCATGACAGGCATACAACTCTTGACAAAGGGCCTGCCTAGCTATGCACTAACTCCCTACACCTCTGTCCCTTCAAGCAGTTGCATTTAGCACTAGCTATCCCACTCAAGCTTGACACAAAACGTATTTGGCCTGCATGCATCAGAACCCTTGCTTCGCCATGATCCTCCCTGCTCCTAGCAGTCTCACCTTCATGCCAGCCATCATCTTCTGAAGCTGTGCTTGCTGCTGATCCAGCACGGTGAATGGGGGCCCTGGCTTTCTATCTGCTGGCAGCTTTGGCACCTTCCCCTTGCAGCTGGTTGTGAGTGAACGGCACAACCAGTTTGTGAACTGTGCCCTGTTCATCTTGAGCTGCAGCAGGAACAGAGACCATCAGTCAGCCTGTGCAGGAGTTTGCAAGCGTTAAGCAACTTGCATGCAGCTTACCCTGTTGCTTGGCATAAGCACACTAGCGAGGTAGATTGCATGCTTGCAAGGTAGTCAAGCAACAGAGTGGCCCTGACAGCAGTGAGCTTGTAGGGCTCGCAGAACTGGTGCCAGTCAGTCTCAGGTGTTTTCTGGTTTCACAGTATGCCCTGGGTACCAACAAGGCGTAGAAATGAATTTCTGTGCTGATGTGGTGAGGAGTGACACCTTCCATAGTTCCTCAGCTAGGTCTGTGTCTCGGTCTCCAACAATTTCCTCTGCTGCCCTTTGGACAGTTTTGCATTCCACCCCACAGTCACCTAATTGATCCTGTTCTTGCACCAGCAGCTTGTCTCCAGATTCAACCAGATCAATTTTGGCCACCCACTCTCCCTGATCTTTTTCTGGATCTGTGATGTGCTCCATGAGCTCAATGACTGCCATTTCATCTAGCTGCAATCAAGCAAATAGGTCAAAGGAGGGTAAAGCAGTCAGCTTTCAGACAACTACGGCAACCAGATAGCATGACAGGGGCTTTTCGCACACGAGTGCTGACGGCATACTTGCTTGTTGGGCTTCACAGTCTTCCTCAAGTCTTGGACCTGCCTATAGGCGTTCTTGGCTAGAAGTTCGCAGACCTGACACTTAATGTACTTGATGTCGCTTTTGACAGGTTTCGCAGGGGGCTTGGATGGGTTGAACTGTGCAAAAGCGCAGGAAATTGCACATGCCAGGAGCAATGCATTGAGCACCATCGTCCTCGTCATGGCCACCGGTGTCGCGTAGCGTCCCCTCGAAGCTTTCACAAGCAAGTCTTACTCTAGCGTTTTGCCAGCCCTTTTGAGCTCGCGGTTATGTTGCCAGTGGTGCTTTGTGCTTTTGGAACATTCTGCGGATAGGTTGTAGTGGGCCGTCCACATAAGCGCTTCACCTAAATATCCTCGTTCACCTTAGCAAAAAAATGTTCATACGCTCTGAAACCACACAGCGAAGCTTGCACTTCAACTCACTCCATCCCGCAAGGCAGAGCGTGTCCTACAGGCATGCAGGCTCTCAGCCCGTTTTCGCGTCTTACAACTTTTGCAGTTGGCAGACCATCATGCGAGCAGTTCAAAGTGCAGTTAAGCGTGCAAAGCAAGCTGCGCGCAAAACGAGCTCCCATTGACTGTAAGTCTTCTTCCGGTACTTTGGTTGAGAAAAGATGCGAGCCATGTGAACCAACCGCGGGGTCTTTGGACTACATGGGGTTATGTATGGCGCTGAGCAAGCAAGAAGCTGAGCACTTGCTGTCACAGGCAAAGATCACGAACAGACACCTCGAAACACCCTCGAAACCGGTCAAAGACAAGTTGATGTGTCCAGGGCGAAGTTGAGGGATGGGAACTGTACGAGGATGAGAAGTCAAGATTACACATAAAAAAGCACTGGCGCACCAAGAACTTTGTCAAGGTTTAGTGTTGATTTGGTAACATGCTGAGATCAGGCTCCGAGTTGAGTATCACTCTACCATTCATCGCAGGCTCTGGAACTGTGTAAGAGACTGGGCAATGTCGCTGAGGCAGAAAACCACCATCCTGACTTGCATGTGACAGTAAGCCTGAACTCGCAGTGACAACTTCTTGTTCCAGGAGACTTTGGGGCACCCTGGTGGATGCCTAATTTGTTAACCACAAATCTTGCTGTGAGCAGGGCTGGAACCAGGTGATGGTGGACGTGTGGACTCACGCAAGGGATGGGCTGACAGAAAACGACTTCATTCTCGCTGCAAAGTTGAACAAGCTTCCCAAGGAAGATCTTTTGCGCAAACCCAAAAAGAAGGTGATGGACACTTACTGAGCAGATTCAGCTGACACAGATACAGAACAGGCATCATCACCATGGTCAGGACAGTGCAGTCGCTTTCGACAGGGTACAATTGCACAATCAGTCCCTGGGGTACAAGAGGATCTCAGGATGTAAGAAGCGCTGTGCATCACCAACAAATTCTGAAGTCTCATCTGATCCTACATGCATGGCATGCATTGCATGCAATGGCGTATTTCTGACTCCTGTACACTTGTCCAATGTACCCTATTACGAAATTTTGAAGTGCTGACCATAATATGCGGTGCAAACATGTTGGCATGTAACACCTGACTGAGTATTGACCTCCACAGCAATTGATCGTTTGAGCTTGTAGGCACATTTCCTGCTTCTCTCAGAGTCTGGATGTCAGCAGAGAATGCATTCGTTAACAAGTTGTCAACCTGTGTGGCAGCACAGACTGCAGGCTGTTGCATGCATGCTGCCTGTAGCTTCCTTGCAGGCTTTCTAGCAGCTGCTTTGCCTCTCAAACTTTGACCTTCTGTTCGATCCTTTGTGCAATTGAGTCAGCCGACAGAGGCTCAAAGTCAAGCTTTCAGGTCGTATGAAGGTTGTTGGCAGGAGCAGTGTGCTGTGACTGCAATAACCGCATCATAAAAAAAGGCAAACAGTCTTGGACCTGTGATGACGTCCATGACGCATCATGCTGCTGGCTTTGAAAGATTGCAAATCACACATGTTGGCAGCATGACAAGCAGCGCGCGTTTGCATATTCAATAGCCAAACTTGTCATTCAGACTAGTCTTGCCATCCCCTCTTTGGCCTTGGGGTGGCTTCCAGACATCCTGCTGGATATTTGCTGATGCGTCTGGCATGTCATCTCCGTAACTGCTGACCTTGCCTGTCAAAGCTGCAAGATCTGCTGCCACCTGCATTCAACACAGAGGGCTAGACACAAAAGCCAAGCAGTCTGCATGCATGCAGCATGCAGACTCAAGCCGCTAGACAATGGCAAACGCAGATGACCCTGTACAGTACCAAGACCGACGTGGCGATCTGCAGCATGGCTGTCAGATAGGCCTGTGAGAACAACTCACAGGATGCATGACAGGTGAACCTTCTAAGGTGACCTAAAACATCTGCCTAGTGCAGAGACAGGTTTTCACTGTCCCCAGGTGTTCCTGAGTTTAGATTTCCGGTGTAGGGATGACACTTCTGAGTTAGAGTAGAGGGTTTGGAATCGAAAAGAGCTTTCAACGACTCTCCTTGGCTTGCGTTGCACATGGAGCCCATGGAGTCCTCTTTGCACTACACATCATATCCTTACCTTGGCTTGTATGTCTTGCTGACTTGAACGGACTTCGGCTGGCTTGACCTTGCCTGCTGCAAGGCGGGCTGCTATTGTCTGCCTGCTTGGCGGCCCGCCCTTGCCTTCTGGCGGCTTCATGATCTGCAGGCATGCATGCACCAGCATCAAACAACAGGGCTGACGTACCAATCTTTGTGACAATGGCCCAAATAGACAGCAGGGGAACAGCATCCAGCAGGTTGACATATCATGTTTTGTGATAGCGGCCCAAGAAAGGCTGGAAAAACAAATACCCCACAAAATGAAACATGCTCTTGTGCATTCATTGCTCAAGAACAGTACGGTCGGTCGCCAGTTTGAGAGCTTGGGAGAGCCATATGTCCCACATTGGTGCAGCTCAAGAAAGCATGGCATGAGACAACATCAGCACCCCCGCTTGACTGCAGAAAGTGAGCAACAGCAATGGTCATTCTGGTACAGGAATGAATGCAATTAGGGCTGTGTGCAGCTTTGCACACTTGTCATTCCGTGAACACTGAGCTAATGTTTGGACACACGTGCTTCATGCATTTCATCAATCCCACCCAGAAACCTCTCAACATTGCTTCACATTTGTCACTTCACGTTTTTTTCTGACCTGTAGACCCTGAGCCTCCGTTGCCTGGCCCTTGCCTGGAACTGCAGTAGCCCCATTGCTTGCGGCTGCCGCCGCAGCTGCCGCAGCAGCTGCTGGCGCACCACTGGCAGCAGAAGCAGAGGCGGTTGCAGAAGCCTTGGCAGGTGCTTGACTAGGAGCGAAGCTGACAGCTGGAGCTTCCAACTTGGGGGCACTCCCAACAACCTGCGGAGACGGCCCTTTTTCAGACATGTTGAAAGGAGATCTTGCTTGAAATGGGATCTTGCTTGAATTGGGATCTTGCTTGAAATGGGATCTCGCTTGAAATGGAGTCTTGAAACCCATCAGCGGCAGTCAAAACCCATGTGAGGGTGTACTGCTGCAGAGTGGTGTTACGCAAGACGCTAGACAAACTATCATTGCCTGGGCTTTGTCACTGAGCAACAGCAGGCAGCATAGCAGCATGCCCAGCTAGTTGACATTGGACTTGAAAGATCAGCAACAACATGGGCTTGCATTGCCTGCATGCAGCATATGTTGGAGGGGTGCAGGTGGGTTGTCACATGGGTGAGTCAAGAAGGGGGCCTGACCTCATCATCAGCTTCTTCCTCAGGTACAAAAGCTTCCTGCTCTAGCTTCTGCGTTGCCTGCACAGGAGTCACATGCTGAGGATGACTCATGCATGACAAAGCGACTGGAGTGGATCACAGCACAAAAGCTCAAAGTACGCTCTTGGATGGATTTGGCGTGCCTTGCTACAGGAGAGGGGGTGTAATGTCGTTGAAGACCTACTGTGACTGAAAAGCAGGGGACAGGGGTATTATCATGCCGGCAAACGGTCAGAGTGCCAGTAGACTGTGACTGCATATGTAGTGGTCTTGCTGAAAAGACTGACTGTGGGGATGTGCTTTTTGCCAGCACACACTCACAAAGTCATCAACTGCTGCTCATGCCCAGACTTGGCATGAGGTAATCAGGGCTTGAGTTACATGGTGACATGATCATGACCAGAAGGCCTAGGGATGCTCACCTGCTTCTCTTTCCTTCTTCGTTCCTGTGCTTCCTTTTGCTGCTTCTCCAGCTGCATGGCCTTCTGAGCGCGAGCTTTTGCGGCCTCAGCGGCACGGCTGCCGCTCTTGAAGTACCCATCTGGATCTGCTACCTGTAACAGCAACAGTGCTGTTTGCTGGGTGTCCTGTCCTGATTTGCAAGGTGCTTGCTGTTTCATCTGGGCAAAAACTGTAAAACAACAATCATATTATAAGTCACAATGATGATGATCAAATACATGCGGGCTTAGCCAAAAGGCATCAGGTGCGTGCGACGCAAGAGTACGTCATTTTGAGCTGAGAAACATGCATATGTGCATGTTGTTGATACCACTCAGGGCATGTATGGTGGTGCGCTGGATCCTGACTTTTAAGAAAAACACAGATACATAAAACCAGGGAGAGTCTATGCATTGGGAAGGCGCCTGAGCAGCTTCCGCGGGCTGAGACAGCATCATCTGATTCAAACTTGCCGATAAACCCAGTGTGAGCAGAAGGACCTATGCGTACAAGGCCAATCCACTCATGAACATGGCCAAGTGCTTTGGGGAGAGACAATACCATGTTGCTTATGTGATGGTATGTCCATCTCATGCAGCACTAGCACATGTCATGCCAAGAAGCAGCAGTGCAGATGCTACATATGAAACAGTAGCTGCAGCATGCACAGCAGCTGATTGTGCTGTAGGGCAAACAGCAGACAGCGCAAGTCGCCCACTGCCAAAGCATGACTACAGCTGCACAGGCAGCGTCCACAAGCTGCCAATGTATACATCCAAATGTGTAGATGCATCTGCAAAGAGCGATGCAAGGCAAGCTGACTGGTGACCTTGAGCAGTCGATCTGCTTCCTGCATCTTTGTGTCCAGCTCTGAAATCTCCTGTTTCAACGCTCCAACCTGTCGCAGCAAAGCACACCAGGTCAACATTCGACAACATGGCTATGCAAGGCATACAAACGTGCTACCAAGCAGCATTTGTGGGCTGCTGATACTGAAGTCAGGGACAATCAGGAGTGGCAATTATGATGCCAGAATCACAACCCCGCATGGATGGGTGCAAGCACAGTGGCGTGTCAGCAGAAAGCCATTGCAGAGGTCTCAGCAACAGCTGGTTGCCTCTCACAGCAAATCAACATGTACCCTTCTGAAGCGGTGACTGTATTCTCTGCACAAACAATGACAATGGGAAGACAACAGCAGCATTGTAGGAAGCCAAAGGCCTGGGCTTGTGCCATGCAGGGGGAAACACAGCATATCATCAGACGCAGCACCAACACTTGCGACAGCAGCTTCTACACAAGCAACAGTCAGGAGGAGACAGCAGCAGCAGCAGCCACTTGAGCATATCAGCAGTTGTTGCAGCAGCAGTCAAGACCTGACAGCAGCAGCAATTGTACCAAGCAGGGCATCCACATCAGGATTTGCAGCATGGGGTTGCCAGCAGCAGTAGCTGTCACTGTAGCTGTGGTGACTTGACAGCAGTAGAAGTTACCACTTGACAGAAGCAGCAGCAGTGGAATGCACTGCGTCAATTGCAGCATGGCATTGGAAATGCAGCAGTCACAGGTACAGTCGCATGATGACAGCAGCACATTGACAGCTTATGTGTCTAACCTACACAAGAGCCGATGCCCCCCCATGGGGTAGTGCCTGAGCCTCAGCAGGTTTTGTGACCTATGCTGGCAACCATCGGGATAGCCTTGTACAATCGACCTACCAAGACTAAATCAAAATGTATCTAACCTTGTCGTGCTCCAGCTGCACAGCTACTTGGCCCATGAAAGCGTCCAGCTCATCTTCCTTCTCCTCTTCTTGCTGTGCGTTGTTCGCATGCGTCGTGTGCTGCGCCTCCGCTGCAGAAGCTGACTGTTCTTCTTTGGCCAAAAGAAGCTGCAGGCGAGCTTTCTCGGTCTGCAGGGCTTCCTGTGCATGCGTCATGTGTGTTAAGCATTGCATTTGTGTTATTCACTGTAGCAGCATTGCATTTGTGTCCTTCAGTGTGACAGTTTGCGTTTGTGTCGTGTCAGCACATGCAGTGAACACATGGAAGCAAGGCACAGCTGCAGATTCTTTGTAAAAGAAAGGTGCCATGTAGCATGACGGATCTGCATTCACAAAGCAACCTCAGGAATTGCAGATCAAGGGCAAAGCTGTTTGGCTCAAGGCCTCAATGCAGCTGAGCTCAACTCAGCAAAAGTGTGCTGAGTTGAGCTCAGCAAAAGTGGGCTGAGTTGAGCTCGGCTAGTGCCCGTCATAGCACAGCTCAGCCTGAGAGCATGACATGGCAAGGCTCCACACATGAGAAAACAGCAAAATCACCAAACTGCAGCATGGCACAGCATGACCTAGGCCAGTGAACCCAGCCCAGCCCAGCCCAGCCCAGCCCAGCCCAGCACAGCACAGCACGGCAGAACGCAGCACGGCACAACGCAGCACGGCACAACGCAGCACAGCGCGCCACAGCACAGCGCAGCTTGGCACAGCATCAGTACACCTTTTGACCCAGTAGAGTAGCTGCATCCAGTGCCTCAGGCACCACACGCTTCTGGCGCTGGGCACCTTCTGTACGGTCATAGAAGCTGTCATCGGCATCCCTGCAGCACCACATGCAGTCCCCAAAGCTCACCTCACATCAACAGGATTTGGGTGAATTGGTCATGCAAGTAGTAAACAAGCCTTGTTACAGTCGGCTAAAGTCAAAGCAAGGTCCAACACTGCTTCAGCTGAATGCAAGACAGCAGCCTCTGCTCGTGACGTATAGCGTCATCCTGTGTAATTGCACTCATGCTGTGTAATAGCACCCATGCTGTGTACTTCCACTCATGCTGCTGTGAGAGACACTCAGACCATCACATCATCTATTTGGCCTGAATCTGACTTCATCAACACGCACTGTTGGTCCTGACTGCCAAAACAGGACCTCCTAGAAGGAACTACGCAGGGCTGTACATACCTGACCCTGGGTCAAGACAAATGTTGATTGAATGAATAGATGGATGGGTGGACCGATACATGGATGAATGAATGAATGGATGAGTGAATGGATGAATGGATGGATGGATGAATGGGTGGATGGATGAATGCAGCGAACTTTTGACTAGCAGACAACACTGCTGATTCAGCTTGGGCACAGCCTGATTGCAAGGTGGACACTGCATACATGTAGCAACGAAGCTGTGAGTGCATAGATGCGAGAACACAAATGTAGCCAACAGCCAGGTGCAGCTGGACAGCATGTCTCACCCTATGTCCTCATCATCGTCATCATCATCGCCACGCCTACGTTTTCTTGTCTTCTTGTCAATTGCCTCTTTTGCTTTCCTCTTACCCACTATGGAGTCAAGGATGGACTCATTCAGCACCTCATCCAGGTCATCAACTTCCTCTGCACCAAACAGAGTCAACTATTTGTCAAGATTATGCTATGATCACATGCCCAATGTTATCAGCGCTGTGAGACTCCTATGCAGACCCCAGTCCACAATGTCTGCACTTATTGCAGCTTTTTGCTCCACAGTCTTGAAGAAAGGCTGATGCAAGACTTTGATCAAATTGGTGCATTGTTGCAGCATGTGCATCAGCTTCTGGGCATCGTTGTTACGCCATGGCACAATGGTGCTGTTACTTCTGTTCAAGATGAGGCATCTGCTGCGGTCAGTGATACCACAACTAGCATGCTGCAGGTGCCAAGAGACACTCATTTGTTTGTTTGTTAGTATGATTGATTGTTCGTTTGTTCATTCTTACATGTCCTGCCCAACAGCCAGGCATGTACTGTCCTCAGTAGCTCCCTGAATGAGATTCTGTATTAGTAATCAGCACGCCAACAACACCATGTGTCGATGCAATCCAAGTCACGCTGAACAGCTTCACGGCATGGCGTACTTTACCTTACAAGCAGACAATGACACCAGGCAGCATGCAACAGACTGAATACACTACAAGGTATATACCTGTCAGAGTATCTATGACCTGCTCATTACGTGCCATTGTGCTGGCCTGGCCTGATGTCAGCTCTTGAGCATCACTCTGCTTCGCCTGCATGTGAAAACAAGATGTTGCATGTGATAACTAGATGCTGCATGTGACAACCAGATGTTGCACACCAGCATCAGACACCTTGCCGTTGCATACTACACCACTGACACAACCATTTAGACAAGTCAGTAACATACCTTGATATAGTCAGTAACATACCTTGATACGGTCAGTTTCGGTCTGCAGGTTGTGAACCTTCAGCTCTTGCCGCCTGATCTTGTCAGCCAGCTTCTGCTGCTTGTCAGTCAGTGTGTGTGTCTGGCTGTACAGCCTCCAGTCCACTGCATGCCCAGCAGGCCTACTGTCAGGACAACATAATAGTCATGATAACAATGATTTTTAATGAAATTAAGGCTTTTCAGCTCATGATGAGCCAGGTATGTGCAGGACAAGTCTTGTCTCTCCAGAGCAGCCTGTCGTGTGCATCAGGGGATCAAAATCACTGCAATAAGGTTCAAGGCTTGCATGAGCTGTGCACCACAAACTTCTCGGCTGCAAAATTTGCACATTGACAATGTTGCTGTCCTGTGTGACCCTGAGCAACACAACCAGCAGCTGCATACCCAGTGTTTTCAAGACTGAGCTTTTGTACAGACACTGAGGGCTGCATGATACATGGTAGCTGCTGTTACGTTCAAACAAGACTATCCTAGTAACACACCACAACCTGGTGAGAGTTATGACACAGCACCGTCCCTGATGAACACACGTCCCTGATGCACACGTCTCTGATGAACACACCCTGGCAAATCAGAGCAACATGCAGAGTGCATGTGGGAGAACAGGGGTGTGGTGTCGGTGGGATGCAGAAGCCGTCCATTATGATTGTGATGCCAAGCATCTCTTTTCAAACCCGGATTGTCTATTTTGTTTAGAGATATCATCTCTACACTGGAAAGCTAAACTCATAAATGTCTGGGGACAGTAAAAACACGTTTTTACGTTGGGGAGATGTTGCAGGGTTGTGATGCTAAGCATTGCACCTTCAGTGACGCCGTCCAGGTCTTCTTCCAGGGCCGCTTCTTCAGCCATGCCCCAGGACACGCCGCCCCGCCTTGCAGCATCCATCTGAGCTTTGGCCAGCTGTGCCTCTTTGGCCTGCCTCTTCTCCTTCGCCTGTACAGTGTAAGATACTATATGCAAGAGCAAAACCCTGGCATAGCTTTGGTTATTCGACCTCAAAAACCTTGCATTGCAAGTTCCTGAATGCGAACCCTGAAATTTGACATTGCACGTTACTGTATGCAGACCCTAGGCCCTGCCATCGCAAGTTTCTATATGCAGACTATAAACGCTGCCATTGCAAGATTCAAGCCTCAGCAGCTCAGCTGACAACATCAGCAGAACATTTGGTGCTTCCGCGGATAGCTGCTGTGTTGTGAACCAGTTCAGTTTCTCCTTTTATCGTTTATAATTAACGGCTGCAATTCAACAGGTCCACAGCACGACTGGTTTGTCCCAAATTAATGACTGCAGGGCAAGCCTGACCTTCTTGCTGCTGCACAGACTTGCACATGTGAACTTTTGGCCGGTCTGAAAGCAAGATTATGTTGCTAATGCGCAGGCCATGCGGCTGACCTGCTCAAAGCCTGCCTCTCACCAGATTTCAATCAACAAGGGTAAGGGCAGTGAGATGGGCTATGGCCTATGGTCATAGTTTCAGACTGCCGGATTAGGAGGCTCCCGTTATGATCGCTGAAAAGCATAATTCCCCCCCTCTTTTTTCAAAGACAGTGAGGGTTGCATACCTCAAGGGCGGCCAGCTGTTTCTTCTGCAGCTTGCTGAGGCCTTCTGCAGGTCTCAGATCCTCGGGACCACCAAACAGATACAGTCGGGTGCTCAGCCCAAATCTTATCATGTCACCTACCCTGTGACAAACACATCTGTCACATGACTGCCGATGCAGACCAAGCAGTGTCATGTCATTCACTTGTGTATTTGTTTGCACAGCAGCCTGATTATGATCACTCAGAAGTTCTTCAACTATTCTATCAACCTACCAACTGAAATTTCAAACCATTAAAGCATTTAACATTCCTGTGACAATGCCAGCCTGTAAACCAATACTGTGCCAGGGCTTACATGATGCAAGCGACTGCACTGCAGATCAGCTGCATGCGGCAGCTGGAATCGTACAAGGCTACAACCCATTTCAAACCATAGACCAGCATATAATGCATGGAGGAAATTTTGCAACAAATGCAGCTGGGCTAGTCTACCTGACAGGCACGTGGACTTGTGGCTTGAGGCGCTGCTTGTTCAGGAATGAACCATGAGCACTGCCAGCATCATACAGGAAAGACTCCCCAGAGGCAGAGAACTGCAGCACTGCATGCAGACGGGATATGGATGGATGCTCTAGCTTGAAGTCATTGGTGTCGCTGCGGCCGAAGGTGTAGTGGCCTTTGGTGTTGACCTCGCGCAGCTCCACCACTGTGCCGTTCTTCATCGTCTCCAGCGTGAAGGCTAGGCTGCACTCAAGGAATGGCGTGAGTGTGTCCTTTTCTTGCTTTCAGATGATATGCCACAAAGCATAGGGAAAGCACTGAACAATTGTCCACTTGCCATGTGACTGCTTGTGTTCCTCTACCAGCAGACTGAAGAGCAAGTCATACGTGAGACACTGAGAGCGTGGTTAGAGCTCAGGAGACCTCTTTCTCACACAGTTCTAAGCCGTCTAGACATCGGGCTTCTGTGTTACAGGCAACATGCTTCAACAGTGGCAATCTTGTGTCTGATTGTGTGTGAATGATGCATGGAGGCATCATCTGGACCGTGAGGTGGAGATGATACGACAATTCATACCCGTCTGGTGCTGCATCCCATTCTGGAGGAGCATAAGTGCCTGCTGGTCGAGGTGGACCTTCTGGCGTGGCAGCATCTTGCGCAGCATGAGCCCTTGCTGCCTGTTGCTGTGCAATTGCCTGCAGAACGTGGCTTACAGAAGTTGACGCCACATAGCTTAAACAGCTGTGATCACGAGTGTGGACTTTTCCAAACCGTATGTCCCGCTTACTTACCGTACGGCGTTTGCAGACAGGTTTCGTAACTTGGTGATGCTCTCGTGTTACATCTTGTGTCCCCGCTGACCAATCGTTGAAGTGGTTGCAGTGTACGTTTGTCTTTGTCTGCTCCAGAGCTGACACAGCTACGACTGCCGCAGGCACAGGAAGTTGCCAAAACTCGCAGGCGACGTCCCAAACTTCAGTGAAACATCAACTCTGTTTGTGAATACCTGATGAAACAGAGGCTTAGCCTGCCACATGCTGGGCAAACCGACAACCATGTTTTTTTGAGCTTCGAAGGCGTCACCACTTGCGGCCACTGACCTTGCGTGACCAGCCTAAGTCAGGCTGAACAAATCTGGTGTGCCCTTACCTGGGGTTGAATAGAGTAGACAGCAGTTGGCCTGGTTGATCTTGGAGTTCTTGAGGGCAAGCACGCGTTGAACGGGAGGCAGGATGGGTTGTGGCATATCAGACCTGAAATCAGTTGGTCAACCAGCGCCCATCAACAGCAGAGAGGTACCTCAGCCATGCTGCCTGCCCAAGTTGCTCAGCAGGCAACCGATCTTGACCACTTATCTGCTTGCTGAAGAGGTTCCCCAAGACTAGCTCAAAGAATTTTGATGCCAACAAGCCAGTGCCTCTGGAGGCGGTTGCCTCCAACTTGGAAGCGAGGCTTGCCATGGCACCAAACTACTCGGACCCTTCTTTTGTTGAAAAGAACTACCGTATGCCTGCGCCGCCAGTCAATGAGGCTGCCAGGCAGGATTTTGTTGAGAAGTTGCACGTCCCCAGAAGCCATCACAAAGCTGATGAGGCCACGCGGCT
>JAABUK010000659.1_pt1 | contig 70644 bp, 71 predicted proteins | sample 5559141 | NCBI WGS metagenome assembly JAABUK01 (sample SAMN10711869, study PRJNA513367) | rock metagenome | isolation source: Antarctica rocks | place: Antarctica: Victoria Land, Pudding Butte nord | collected 2016-01-03 | reverse complement strand
ACCCAACACAAAAAACATCAATAACCACCCCTCCATCCTCCTCCCCCCATCCCCCCTCCATCCCCCTTCCATCCTATCCACACATCTCAAAACACCTCACCATGAAAATGATTACCATAACTTACGCTTCCTATACCTGCGATTGCAAATAGGGATAATATCATTCTCTTCTCTCGGAGAGGGTGAGTTGATAGGTCTGAAATTTGAGGGCGAGGGAGACGAGGGAGGAGGGAGGAGAGATTGGTGATTGGTGATTGGTGATTGGGGTTGGGGGGCGAGGAGGATGGCATTGGGGGCCGCAGAGAACGGGAAGATGGTCGAGGTAGGTCTTTCGTAGAGGGAAGGAGTTTGCGTTAAAAAGAGCAAGTGCCAGTAAATGTGCATTCCTCAGTTCCTTGTATACTCTTGTTATCTTTGCTCGTGAACAATCTCATGTATGGAAGATACCCTATCAATCTATCGAAAAGCCGTTCAAAACCCGCATAAGCTATCCCGTCAGTGTCGTCCCTTCACGCGAATATCTTCCGGAACTTGGTGTCGAATTCCGCTCGTAATTTCGTAATCGCCTTGTAGACATTAAGGAATCCCCTCTCCAGCTCCTCTTTCGAAGGATCGTCTCCCAACGATCCATTCGTAGCCTCAGGCTCGTGCCCTTCGTCATCATCCGAGTCATCCCATGAGTTTGCAACTTTCTTCTTCTTCGCGGCTTTGCTGCCGGTCGAACTCGCTGTCATGATCGACGTTCGACCCGTGTCTGTCGTTGCCGTAGAGGTCGCGACGCTCTCTGTATCTGTCGAGTCGACAGCGAATTTGTCGTCTTCAGCATTATTTGTTTCGTCGCCCTCGCCGATAATGTCAAGCATGCTCAAGTCCGACTCCGGGAGCTTCAGGAAATTGGCAAGGCTTGTTGCAATGGTGGCTAGAACCATAGAGAAGTCGTTGAGCAGAAACCAAACGTCAGACTTCCGGACTCCATTCGCCTTTTCTAGAGCGTCGAGATCGCCGTGCATATAGAAGTCGTACAGATAGGCGTTCAGAGGAGTCTTCGACTCGTCGGGGTAGACGTCGAGATGGGGAATGACCGCCTCTTCTAGAAAGACTCCGCCTCGTGTTGTACGGCAAAGATCTGAGATACTCTCAAATTTGTCTCCATGCCCGGACAAAGCAACGAACGATGATCTAATCTTAGTCGGGGGTAGTGCCCCTGGAAGCGAGATGTCATCATTGGTACCTCCTGCTTTCAGACCGGTCAGTGGCAATATGTTATCCTCTGTGTCAATATGCTGATCGACGAATGTCCTGACGTAGGTCGAAAAGACTTCCAATGTATCTTTGTTGTGATCTCGTAGTATTGTTGCGGCTTGAGGAGGCAGAGGAGGTAGGAACACAATCGATGGCGACCTCTTGACAATGTTCTCGATGTACTCGGCATCAGCCTAAAGTAAGAGAAGTTAGCTCATTAATCTGAAGGCGTCTGAAACACAACGTCGCTCACCTCTCTACAAGGTCTTCGACCAAACAGGTGAGCCATCACAACCATCAAGGTCCGTAGCACATGGGACTCTTTGTCTGAGATTTCAGAGCAGAGTTTGTGGAAGTATTCGCCCTTGATGAGTGCATTCAATGCGAAGCATGAGTTTTCCGTGAAGTAAAGGTGGCTCGTGAGCCCTGCGAAATTTATAGGGGCTCCTTGTGGGCTCAGTAAATCCTGTCGTCGAAGGTACTCGATAGAGAATCGTAGGTGATGGAGCACCTGATCCTTGAACGCAGGTCCGTCAAGATACAGGCGTGGCTGCGACAGAAGCGAGTCGATGGCTCTGATGGCGTAAGGTGCATCGCCAGAGTCCTCCAATAAGGAAAACAATCTGAGGACAAGAGTGGTTGTGACCGGGAAATGACCGTTCAGATCTGGTAGACGAGAGCTAAGTAGACGACAGACCTTTCCACGGCTAAGTCCTTGAAAAACGATGTTTCCGAGGAGGTCGAATCCACGACGCCCAGCGCGGCCGGCCGCTTGTCGAAAATTCAGAGCAGTCAGGAATATACTGTCACCAGAGAATACCACGGTAGCGCAGGGCATATTGATACCCAAGGCAAGAGTTCCTGTGGCGATGACGACTCGTAGGTAACCTTGCCGGAACAGCATCTCAACCACCTGTCGATACTTTCTGTTCATACCCGCATGATGTACCCCTATACCTCGCTGTAAACCTAGCGTCAACCAATACGGGAGGCCTCTGCGTAGGAATCAAGTCAGCATAGCTCGTTCGACTTGTTGTAGGAGAATAGGAGATGGTAGCTAGAAAGGGTCTCGGTTCCGAGACGTGCCCAACAAGCAGCATCAAATAACAAACAATTGAGAGATTGAATACCTCCACTTCATCTGCCGGAAATAAGCAGATAACTCTGCTGCTTCAGCACGATGTTTGGCTGCGAAGTGAAATCCATCAACTGGGGCTTCAGGGTCAAAATTCGCATAGGGGTTCGCCTCTTCGCTTGCTGCATCCATCATGTTGTCCATCTTTGAAGTTGGGTCATCATCACCATCGCCTTTTCCTTTCTTTTTGGAGACTACTTTTGCCTTCTTGCTTCCCAGCTTCTCCTTCTCCATTTTCCATTTTTCGAAACCGCCGAGCTTGGCCTTCCACGCAGGGCTAGACTCCTTCCAGCGGTTTTCCGCATCTTGAAGCTGCTGTACGACGACTTTGGCGATATTTTCACACTTATGCCGATCATAATTGAAGAAGATAGCGGGCAAAGCGTCCCTTTCTTGAAGTTTGCACAGGAGGGGGAGCGTCGTAGAGTACAAGTCATTAGGGTCAATGTCGATGAGATCGTCCGCTTTATCGGAGAGTTCCCCTTTGGAGACCTCTACTTTACAAGAAGGCGCCACTTCCATTGAATTGCTAAGGTCTTCTAGTACAGCGTCAAAAGGTGATTTGCTGTCCGACATCCAGGCTTTCAATAATCCTTTGAGAGCTTGTTCCCACTCAATGATATCAGCTTTTCGAATCACCTTCGTAGTCCCTTGGCGATTCGAAGGATCCAGATCCGTCGGTACGGGATACTTTGCAGTCGCATGCCGCGTCATTGACTGGTACAGTGACAAACAGTCCCTAGCCTCAAGACTGAGATCGTCCGGCATACCTCTGGACTTGTTGACAAGGCTAGCTACAGGGTGCATGAAAGCGAGACCATTGATACCGTCCAACCCCAGAGTTGCGAATGAGGGACGGTCTGCCAACCCACGAAAGGCGAACTTTTCAGGAGGATTGAAGACAAATTTACGGCTGAATGATTCTCAGTCAGCAGTTCCAGCCAAAGCAAGAATTCGACTCATAAGCAAGGTTTCGAGTGTATATGCTCCTGGGATATGTCTCACGGCACAAAATGAGGTGGGAATCGGGGAGGGATCGAAGAGATATTATAGCTTACAGATCTGAATACCTGTGCTGATGTTTGATCATTGCGACCTGATGACCGGACGATTGTTGTGTTGAGTCGAGCCATGAATTGAACATCTCTGGGTTACCAACCGTAGCTGAGAGAGCTATTATAGGACACGGGGCTAGTAGTAGAAGCTGCTCCCAGACCACACCGTCTTCTGCTTGCCCGATCGAGTGGATTTCGTCGAAAATAATGTATTTGACTTTTGGCGACCACGACTTTGCGTTGCTGGGGGATAGGAGCATTATCTGTAGAATGTGGGGCACTGTCACTAGTATCTGGCATCCAGAGGGATTGTTGATACGATAGTCCCTTGTATGACTGAACGAGATCTGGGGGTCAGCTTCTCGTATTAAGGGATCGGATGTCTCATGAAGAACTTCTAGAGAGGAAGCAACTGCAGCAGATGACTGGCGACTCGCAATGAGGCCAGAAAAGAAAATAAACAAGACGGAAATGCAACGTACATTGCCCATACCGATTTTCCAGCATGCTTGTACGTTTTCTTGAATCGAGCCTGGACCTCTGCTGCGATCTGGTTGACCAAAGCTTTTGTGGGAGCTACGTAGACGAGAACATTGTCATCGTTGCCTCGCAAGACCTTTTCCATCGCATAGAAAGATATGAACGTTTTACCCGCACTAGTAGGGGCCACAACGAAAACGCTGTTTTGTGCATCAAGCTCGTCCAGTACCCTGCGCTGCCAACCATCTGGCTGGAATGGGACTCTCGAATCAGGCGCCGAATCAAGATTTCGATCCATGTAGGGGCCGCAATGCAGCAATTGAAAGAGTCTACCATCCAATCGCACGCTCAACTCATCTCCTTTTGGCAGGACAATTTCAGGATCGTAAGCCAATTTACGGTCTATTGAGGGCGCAGGAACCCCTGGATCTGGGAGATATAGAGCTTTCAGTACTAGTGTAAGCCGATCAGCAATTGTCTTGGTAAGACCGTCAATGGTGGCAAGTCGGCGGATTGTTTCCCATATAAGGGCAGCAACTCCAGATAGCTCTTCTGTAGACGACGTGCCGGCTTTCATATCGACTGCCTTGCCCAGTATACGATACATTTCGTACAGAACGCAGAGTAGGTGATATTCGACCTCGGCCTGGACCACAGCTCGCTTTGCATCAGGGAGATCTCGCAAGTAGGCCTTGATTTTGAGGTATTTAGACTGCAGCTGTCGTTCAGATTCGAGGTTTTTCCTAACAGTTTTCCAAGCAGAGAAAGTTTTCTCGTCATTCTCACTATCTTTGATGGCCTTATTTGTGGCGATGTCTTCGAGCATAGCTTTTTTGGCTCCACCTTTTTTGTTAGGGGCGGGTTTCCCCTTTTGAGGTTTTACGGCAACGGGCTTCGGACCTTTGACATCCTTATTGATCTCAGGATAGGTAGTTGCGGACACAGTCACGATATCCGGCTCCAAGGCCTTGCCAGCTGCGTTCGTGAGACTTGCAGCATAACCCTGCATTTCAGCCATGAAGAACTGATTGCGGCGAAGGGCACGAAACTTCTCCTTTTCGGAAGCAGGTGTGATTTGACTGTGCTTGGGATCCAGCCTCTTCTTCACATTGTGCCAATGTGAGACTTCTTGGTAAAGTCTGCCGGACAGTCGATCTGAGCCCTTGGATGGAGCCGCACGGAGATTGAGTGATGCTAAATGCTTATCAAAAACAGGGTTTGAAAACGGCAAAATTGTGATATCGTTGCTATTCAATTCAATTGCTGTCTGAGTGACGGGAGCGTAAGTTTCCCGTGGCCCTGAAACCTTGAGATGGGTACCAGATAATGCAAATAACTCTCGCTCTAACTTTTCGAAGATCAAGGTGACTTCAGAAGTATACGTGGTTGTCGGCCTATCGGCCATGACAGCCTCCATGAGTCGACCATCAACCAAGTCAAATATATCGCAATGGACTGTGCCAGCTTCCATTGACCCGGCCCAGGCGTCCTCTGAGAGCAGCGAAGTGGAAAGGTTTGAGAAGTCCGCAAAGAAAGCCGTCGTTTGGGAACTCTGTTCGCGATCCTGGTTCCTTGTGCTTTGCCGTCTACTGTGAAGCGGAATGGAGCCTATCAAGGCAGTGTGTACCAGGAAACTTGTAGCTAGGGATTCAGTCACTAACTTCTCTTCCAACATTCGTCCAAGGACAACAAGGGTAATTGCCTCTCGCTCGGTGAGTCTGGAGGGGCTCTGCGAATCTGAACTGGGCTTTAGACTCAGCGCTGACAAGGACTGCTCAAGAGCAAGCGTGTCTTTAGTAATCTCGGATTCCACCAAATCAAGTCCCTTGTCTTGTGCGACCTTTGGTTGAACTGTAATCTTTTTTGAGCCTTCGACTACCATTGTCATCACCTGATATTTTATGAGTCAACGGGCCCGATTCTTAATGATTTGGCACTACTGACCTTCGTGTCGATGAATTGCAATCCATTGATGAGTGCGATATTGTACCCTCGGTTAATGAGGCTGCATATCATCGCCCTGAACCTTGTCTTCCTTAACGTTTCTTGCATACTGACGTTGACCTTTGCTTGATCTTCCTCTAGCGTATGGCCGGCATCTGTAAAGACTGAAGCTACATCCGCGCCATCATGGCACATTACAAAATAGACGCCAGTTGCCTCCACTGTCGATTTTCGCAGTCAGCACTGGCCATTTCAGGAGCAGAACGTTGTAGTCAAGCCAAATCTCGATAACAAGCAAGGCATTTGTTCAAGAGTTTGTGTTTGCCGTAAATCTCGAGGACGAGTGAATTAATGCTAATTAGACGTTCTTGAATGAAAGCAGTGCCTCACAGTAATTTTGGAAAGTGTGGTCCTGTGGGGATCGGAACGTCTCGATCCTGATCGTTGGGTGACATTTTGCGATATTGACTTTGAGATGCCGTCGTATGACAGATCTTGCAAGGGAATATCGCGGGCGCTTTGGGCTGGGGACACCTCGTGGGATACATAACTCCTTGTGCGCATCGAAAAACACGATGTGAAAATTGCAATGTCGTTGGCTTAGGCCTAAGAGGAAATGCTCCACAGCATACACCGCATGCAATAGTTGAAAGCCGTCGGTCAGATCTAATTTCGAGTCATTGAAACAATGAAGCAGGAGCGAATCTCCTTCTAGGATAAAAAGCTCTTTGCCTGCGTAGTCACCGACCAAATCAACTCGTCTTGCTGGAAGCTGTCCGTACCTTGATTGAAATTAGCTAGACGGTGTCGTAGATGAGGTAGGACAGGGAATTACCATTCTTGGAGGGATTCTCCGAGACTTGCAGCCTGATCCATAGTAGCTTTCCGACCTTGTCGGCAAGCAAAGTCGCTCTGTTCCCGGAACAATCTACCTGTGATTGTGATGTATGGAAAACCGTCGCCAGTCAATGTGGGGCTATGCGTGCTAAGCCATATTCACAACTTTTGATTGATGAAACTGAAAGGGAAGGATGGTTGAAATGAGTGGCGATGATCCCTTGGTTGGATGGTATCTATGCCTTATAGATTAAAGTACACGTATATCGAAGGCAATTCGCCAGCCAAACATGACGCTAGAGTGGAAATGCATTCAGTATCTTATTGGACTTCACTTTTCTAAATAAAGTACTTAGCGTTGTGCGAATGTGGCTGCAGGCGCGCGCTTATATATCAAAGCTGACAGGGATGAGCTTGGCATTATGCCGCCCCGCCTGGATTCGGGAGTCCAAGATCTAACAAACATTCGACGTGGTTGCTTTGCACAGTCACCAGAACATTTAAGAGTGTGAATACTTTCAGGCATCATCTGTGGCTGCCTGTCAAACATGGCAGCAAACGAAGGGGAACAGCGTCTGTTGACTTAGTGAGAGCTCAGCTTGATGGTGAACTACGAGGCGATATGTGAACTAATGGTTTCCAGCTTTGCGGACGTTCATTACTATTTCAGCGCCCCGACGCCGAGACCGACAGCCCATCGATTTGACAAGGGATCATATCTGTACCTCTATGGCAACAAGAGCGGCAACGGGGCACGGCTGGAGATAGCAAACAATGTTGGCAAGCCAGAGCAAGATGCTGTTACTGGAAGTGCGTATAATGGCCCTGCATCCGGGGATCGGAGTAAAAGCTAAAGATTTCATCGCTGCTAGCCATGGACTCGACGATTGTTAGCCAATCCTTTAAACATCCCACACTCTGCACAGTGATAGTGGATGGCTACGACAGCCAGCCTAAAGAACCAGGTCCTATCCCACAACCAGAACATCACTGGCGTTTGCCCAATACGGATCCTAGAAACGAAGGAAAATATATGTTCAGACTCCATACACTGGATATCTATTTTTGGAAGGCCGAGGACGCTCATGCTTTTGTTGCTGCCGCCAAGAACAAGCTTGAACCACTGCAGCTTGAGGTACTCGATGCTCCACCAAACCAGTCGTCTCACAAACAGCTCATGAGCCCGGTCGTTCAGCAACTCGAGAACGTCGCTATACAGGACCCAGCCTACCGCAACGGACAAACTCGTAACTCTAGGACAACATCGACAAGCGTCACTAGAACCCACGTAGATAGCGAGTCCCATCACGCAGCTAGACAAGGGACACCGGAAGCGCCACCTCCCGCGTCCTTTCAACCTCTTGCATACAATCCAGCTGCCCCAGCCGCACCAGAGCCCATCAAGCATCGTGAGAAAACACCTCCGCCTGTGGATGCCGAGGAGGGCACAGGTCTAGCCGGCGCTGCTTACCGTGATCACGCACAATCAATGTCTCCCCAAGCCTCGCTTTCGCGTCCTCCTTATGGTCAGCCACAGAATATCCCAGGTTTCATGAGTCCGCAGCCTCCTAACTCACATGCTTCGCCGCTTGCCTCGCAGACTCCTTCAGCCGCTTACACGGGCTCTTTGTCACCTAACCAGGGTCAGCGAGCGTCAAGTATATCCTCAATCCCCCCACCCCCACCAAAGAGCGGCAGAGGCTCGGTAAGCCCATACACACCCACCCCTTTATTCGCCCCGCCTCCTCAAAGCCCCCAAAGTGCTGCTTCCCAGCACTCTGAACAAATTGCACCTGCGTTCAGCGCACCACCACAAGACCTATCACAATCACCCTTTTATAGGCAAGGCAGCAACCCTCCAGAATCCCCAGCAACCGAGATCCTTGGCAACTCTTACGTTAGCGGCGTCAGGCAACCCCTGCAGCACTTGCAGCCTCAATACGCGAGCTATACACCATCTCCACATGCGCAAGAACCAGAAAGGGTAGGGGGCTACTCCAATTATCAGTATGAGCAGCAGCAGCCGCACAAGCATCATCATCATCAGCATCCAAAACCTCAAAGTAACGAATATGATGTTCATAGCCAGGTCTACAGACCTACTCCTGAGGAAGCCTCGAAGCACAAGCCATCGAAAGCGTCCACAGCGGCACCTGGGTCACCCGCAGGGCGGCTGGAGCAGGGTGCTGGTAAGGTTGATAAGAGAGTCAACAGCCTCTTCAAGAGGCTAGAGAAAAAGATTGGCTGAGATGATTCACGGAATAAATATTGCCCTACTTCGTACATCCGTTGGATCAACAAAGATCCACAATAACGGTAGCCCGCGTTAAAGGATAGGGGCGTTCTAGCAATACGATGGCTATGCCGGTATTCGCGAGACTAGGGACGCCGCGCAGTCTATCCATGTGTCTCAAGCTCATTCGACGAGCGTGAGTTGGACGTCAGTCGCAAGCCACTGGACTCGAAGGACAGTGCACATTGGCCAAAGGACGATCGAAAAAGGACTCTTGGCATGATCGAATGAGCTGGCATAGGCAAGAGTCGAAATGAAGTTGCGTTATGGATTAGTGATCAGACGGACGTATCAAGCAGCGACGTACTTGGGTAGTAACACATGAATCGCCGATCGTGGAAGGCCGAGGCGCATAGCCGAGGCTCTAATCGAAACGCGTACTATTTACGAACCAACAATGTAGATACTCCTTTCTTAGAAGGTCCACCACAGCAATGGCAGTGTGGTCTGACTTTACTTGCCCAATGCTGAGCTCCAAGTACCAATTCATGAAACCATCAAACGCGACTATTTTGAGAACGCGCTGACTTCGACGCTGGTTTAAGAGCCAGCGTTTAGATTACGATACGAAGCTAATAATAGTGACTAGTAAGGTCACTGGCGATACGACTCCGAGATTGTAAGCCCTGCTGCCTGAACGATTTTGGGCTAAGAATTCCCGTATGTAGGTAGTATCTATGCATCCAACTGAATCCTGTAGTCCAGAAAGGACAAAAAGAGCCAAAAAGTTGGGCTGAACTGGGATTTGAACCCAGGACCTCTTACATGTGGATTGAGAACCCAAAGCAAGAATTCTGCCACTGAACTATCCAGCCAATTGGTGTTTTCGCTTTTAAGCAAAAATATACCATAACATCAAAGTGGTAGCCCAACGTCGAATGCCTGAGAATTCCAGGGCGCAACGTAGTTTTCTGAGATGAAGCAGGATCAAAGGTCCAACATCTAAAACCGGTATTTATATACTACAATGCCAGGGTGCCAGGATATCGGATAAGTCCTCGAAGATTATTCCTTATACCTTCAATAATCTCTTGTGGTGGTCAAGTGCTCCATATGACATGCCAAACCCCCTTAAATCCAGTCTACGGTCACAGATCAAGACCAGCTCAAATGCACACTTGATGGCGTTTTGCAATGACCATCGGAAGAAACCAAACCGCAACGAAGGCATTCTTTACATCAGGCTCCAATCTCATATTGCGTCGCAGCAATTGACTGAAGCACTCGAGACCCTTTCAGAAACTCTTTTGAGAACTCCACATCGCTAATTCGCAGATAGCTGTAAGATCTAGCGTAATTGGAATGGTAAGACCACGAATCTATATCCCTAGAAGATCAACTCTCTGAGTGGGGTTGAGGTAAGGGAAGAGGAAGAAATTGTGAGGACAACAGCATTTCCTCGCTCCACGGGGGCCATGGTGAGATCAAGTAAACATGGAAACATTACAGGCAAAGTAAGAGACCGAGATGTCAAAAACACCACAAATTTTCGGAACTTCGTTACCATATACCGCATACGGGCTGGACTAGCCCCGGCCGCGGACCAACCGGTCCTGTAGCCCAGCTGCCTCAGGTCTCGCCTTGGACACGATAAGCCCCAGCCGGGCCACGTACAGCGCATAAGCATACCCTGGGAAGGGAACGCTGAGCGCCCTCTAGTGGTGGGTCCCCTCGGAAGTTAGTGTGATTTGCTGCCTATGATCTTGGTTCAATCGACCCCTAAACAATCTGCGCGTGGGGCTGAATGGAGAACGTGGTAATGTTCCGAATTTCGGAAGGTACGCAGCGTAAGGGCAGCGGGGGACAGGCTAACCGGACCTGGCACGCTTGACCGCAAGAGGAAGTTTACCCTACGCGTTCGGGTTCATGCATTTCTGGTCGCAGATCCTCGACCATCTTCACTCCTTGGAGCTTGGACGCTCACCCCACAGAAAATGACATTGCAGGTTCCATTGCTCTTGCTGACTTTGCTTCGTTTTGGCAGTCATGTCAGGACGATTACCTAGCGACGTTGCTTCCTTACGTGCAAGATTCGAACAAAAAGGGGAATCCACATCCCCACCCTCCCGTGGCCGTTCTCCTGCTGGCAGCGTAAACAGTGACAGCTCACGACCCATATCCAAAGTCCGGACAAGCTTTGTCTCTGTGGAGGGCAGTGGAAGAATGGGTGATCAGCTTGGCGCGAAGGATTCAATGGGGAACGAGGCAGTTGTTGGCGATGGCGTGAATGGATCGAAATCAGCTACGAACGGGGATGTCCTAGGTAAGCCTCAGCCCAACGGCGACTCACTGCACCCATCTTCCGCAGCAGCCTCAACTTCAGGCGCCGAGTCCATGAAAGAGTCTAAGCAAGATGGGCCGAAGTTGGCGAACATGAGCGATGGGGCCACCGACGGTCCATCAAACGCCAATCCTGATAAACCAGTCTCTACTCCGGATGATGATACTGCGAAGATGCTACCCTCAAACCCTAAGGATGAAGGAGCGGTGCCTGGTGGAGCTGCACTTGGGGATGAGACTACAGGACTAGGGTCTATATTGAAAGGTTCACCATTTGAAAAGGAGGAGGTAAACAAAGCCAGTCCTTCAGAGCCTTCGAAGGCTAAGGCGGCCGTGGCCTCAACACAGTCTCCCAAGAAGCACCCAAAAGCCCCAATAACTTCAAGCGTCAATGGGAAACCCAAGGAGACACAGTCACCAAAACCTGCATCCCAACCCAAGGCCAAAGCGGCTCCTTCAAGTGCTCGCGTAGCACCAAAATTGGCCTCTCCGTCAGAGTCTTCGCATACACCAAAGACACCAGAGAGCAAGCCCAATGGTGCTCGTCCCGCTCAAATCGAAACGCAGCCAGCTACTCCACCAGTAGCCTCCAATACTACCGACACATCGAGGAGCAAAGCCCAGAGAACCACTCCTCCGGGTCCACGTACTCCAACTAGTGCTACCGCATCTGGCAAACTATCAACGCCTAAGAAGGCGTCACCAAAGATAGCGTCTTCCAAAGATCCAAAGAAGGAGCCAGCCAAGGACATCAAGAAGCCAACAAGCCGAACTTCTGCCGCCGCGAAACCAGCCCCTGCAGCGTCATCGAAACCTTCGAAACCTGCGCCATCATCTGGTAGCTCGGCGGCAAGGCCAGTCGATAAGCCAGATAACGCGTCGCCAAAACAATTATCCAGCAAGCCGCGCCCCAAGTCGCCCACACGCCCAGCACGTCTGCCAGCTGCAGCTACTGCTCTCACTGCGGCTTCTGCAGCTAAGATCGATGTATCGCCACCATCAGAGAATTATCGCAAGCCCAAAGATACGCAGCCAAAGACTATGCATATGGTCGGAAAGCTTCCTCCAAATCCGGCCAAACCTCAGCCAAAGCCTACTCGAACTTCATTGCCTGTTGGATCCAAGCCTGTCGACAAGCCAAAAGCATCAAACCCGAGAACGAGCATGGCAAGCTCGAAAGCGCCAGAGGGCAGCTTCCTGGAGAGGATGATGCGACCAACGCAAAGCTCATCTCAGAAAACGCACGACAAAGCTCCTAAGCCCCCACAGTCGAAACATCAAGGGACTAAGCCAAAAAGGACGAGCGAAGGCAGCGACAAGAGCAAGACAGAGCACGGAGAGACCAAAGCTGGGCCATCCGAGGAATCAGCGTCTGTAGTCGAAGCTCCTACCGAATCCAGCGAGACTCCAAGCATCAATGGAGCAAGCCTCCTTGCCTCTGTGGCTGCTCATACAATTCCGGCGACTAACCCAGCACCGTAAAAGATTGATACTGTTACTGGTCACTGTCTTGAGCTCTAGAATGTCCGGAAGCGTTGCGTGTTGCAGGATTAGGAGTTTTATACCAAGGCGCATCATCAGCATTTCTCCAGCTCTGAAGCTGGTTTACAAAACCTGTGTTTGTATACCTTTAATTTTGGCCTCGTGCTGCGGTTTCGACATCTTTGTAATGTACATCTTCCATTGAATGCTATAAGAGTATCAGCCGTTCAAACCCGATGCTATGCATTGTGAAACTCCTCGCCATGCTGGTCAACACAATTCACCCCACCTCCATACCCTCCTCGCTCAGAAATCAACCCCATTGACCCTACATAGCGCCATCCCCCCAATCCTCCTCTCCACACACTCCCTAATCTCCATAATCCCCCGATCAGTCGTCACAAACATCGCCTCGCCCACGCCCCTCATCCCCTTCACATATCCCCTCTGCTGCCCCTTCGATATCCCCTCCAAATCCAACAACGACATCCACACCCTCCTCTTAGGTTTCGACACCAACCGCATCTTCTCCAGCACAGGTCTCGAATTGTAATACTTCAACCCCACCCACAGCCTCCTCGACGCCACATTCTCCTGCGTGATCGCAGGCATCTGCTCTCTCTCTCCCTCCACCACCCCCTCGACACCAGCTCTCGACCATTCGGCAACATGTCCCGATGGATCTGAAAGCGCGGCGGGATTGGCACTCAATATCGGCGCTAGCGCTGAGGGCGGAGGGGGCGTGGGGCCGCCTATTAGTACGGTGTTTACGTAGCCGCCTTTTTGTAGCTGGAGGAGGAGGTTGTGTAGTTGGGTTGTGGAGGGGAGGGAGGTGAGGCCGAGGCGGGCGAGGGAGGCGTTTTGGAGGTGGGAGCAGGCGTGGGCGAGGAGGACGAGGGACATGGTGGGGTATTTGGGGGTTGCGGCTTGAAGGGGGGGTGTACGATGACGGGTGTACTCGTATGGTGGTGGTGGAGAGATTAGTTTTTGGGGGGGGCGCTGGATGTGGATTTTTGCTGAGGATTGGTGCTAGGGGTGGAGCTGTTGATCAGTGGTTTTCGGCTAGGTTGGCATATCTTTTATTTCGTTGCTAAGCCTGGTTGAATCGGAGTGTGCATCGCTTCATCTTTTGGATTGTAGAGGTCCATCGGGCTTGGCAAACGCGGACCTTTTCAGCCTTATGATACGATGTTCACCGACGGTGTTCTTGCCTGAAATTTCTGGCATCCTACAAGCATCATCGGAGTCGTGACATATCACAGAGTCAATCGAAAGGGGAATTTAAGGAAATGACTCATATTCAGAGTGGATAGCTATTGCTAAGTGAAGAGAGATGATGCATGCAAACCGTGGTACGCCTCCAAATCTCACCTTGCATGCAATTGCAATTTACAAGTCATCAGCCATGATAGTATCTTCGTCCTCATCCTCTTCCAAGATCACAATGCCACTGTCCCTCTTCTTTGCCTTTCCTTTGCCTCGTCGTACTTGTACATACCCTTGAACGTCCACGTCTTTGAAGCGGGTCACTGTGACTGGGGTAAGAAGACCTTGGTTTTGGGTCACCTCAGCTCCTCGACGCTGCACATCGTGGACATAGGCTGTTTTGATGCCCTCTGCCTTTTCTGTGGCGTGTGCGAGCTTTTCCTGTACGGCCTCGACGGCCCTTAACCCTGCGTCTCGCTCTTCTTCTAGCTTCCTCATTAGTATGGCTTCCTTGGCCTCCCCAGCTGTGACTTTCGCATCTGATTCGGAAAGGTCGGAGGTCAGTTGCCCAATCTGGACATTCAGTCCACCAACTTCCCTCTCCCTGCCAATGCGCTCCTCCTCAAAGACCCTCTCCGTTTTGCGGATAATCTGCTGTTTCTCGTTGAGCGCTTCTCTCAGTTCCTGTTCGTGGACTTTGAGCTGCCTGATCTTCTCGTCTCTCTCCGCTACCTCCTGCTCAGCTTCCCGTCTTCCGCGTGTCTCCGCAACGACGTGACAGTCAAGATCGGCAACTGCTTCGTCCATCTCGGCTCGGAATGCTGAGATTGCGGCGTTGTGATCCGCTTCCATCCTGGTGATCAGCGACTCGAGCTTTCCAACCTCGACACGATAGCTTTCGAGCACATCTTGAAGTTTTTTCATTGAGCGTTCTTTCTCACTAGATTCCTTCTCCATCACTTCCACTTTATTCGCCGCATTCTGGACAGCGACCTCTAGCGACTGGACTTTAGCTTGCGAAGTGTCGGCTCTGGCCTTCTCATTCGAAATTCGCGTACTGATGGTCTCCCCATACTTTCTTGCACGATCCAATTGCTCCAACACGGCGTTGAACTGAGTACGCAAATTGGATTCAGATGTTGAAGTCGTTGACAGTTGGTCATCAGCAAACAGAAGATCGGCCTTCAGACGGCGCATCCGCTCGAACATGACCTCGAGTAGGGGCTTTGGGTCTTCTGGAACGAGGCCCAATGTAATCTCTCCTGGAAATAGATACTCGAGAGACAATCGAGCTTCGCGGAATGTCTCTGTATGAGATGGTGACGGCAGAGAAGCTTGAGTTTTTGCTTCTTTAGAAAGTCTCAAATCACGAGGACCTCCGCCGTCATCAACGCTGGGCGCGATAACCTCGTCATCTGTATTGTCGACAAAGATGTCTATCTCTGGCGTCGGCAGATCATGGGATCTGGTAGCCGCTGCTGCAGGCTCGACTGTCACTGATCGCTCTCGCATCTGGCTCCTCATATCATCTAGCTGCTGCTCGAGCTCTCGAACCCTAACCGAGCTGGTTGATTCTTCCTCTATTCCGTGGCTGTGTTCTTCATTCGTGGATTGCTTGGCTAAAGCAAGTTCCTCCTTCAGATCTTGGATCTCTTGCCTCCACTTCGATGCTGATTTTCTCTCTTCTTCAATATCATTCATCTCCTCGCTCAAACCATTCCTCCGCAGTCGTCGCTTTAGTCTTGAATCCAAGATCTGACGGAGTGGTACGATGTGGATCTCGCCCGAAAGCGGTCCTGGCGGAGGCGACAACGATGGAGAGGGCAGACTATACGATAGCTGCATGGGAAGTGCGAGACGTTTATGGCCTGCGGCCAGGAGGGAAGGGGTCGAAGGTGCTGATCCACGAAGACGCGGAGAGAAAGAAGTGCGTCTGAGGTGAGGAGTCAGGCCAGTAGAAATCGCTGCTGTCGATACCTCTGGGCCTGGGTCAGAGAACCGCACACGCTTCTTTGACTTCGTGGGTGTCTTCGCAGCTGGCATCGGATGCTCGACGTCGTCCTCAGTCTTCTGTACGGTGGGCCCAGGTGCTTGATCTGCAAGGCCGGTACTGATGCGTCTCTTTCGACGAACAGCTATAGGTCTCTCGTCAGAGATATCAACGATCTCGGAGGGGCTGATATTGCTAGCCATTGCACGGCGGCTATTGAGCATTGAAGTTGGAGAAGGATACTGCGTGAAAGAGGAGAGAAAGCAGACGTAAATGCAGCAAATGCTTGATGTTAAAAGCAGAATCCAACATCAACACAAGCTGTGATAAACAAAGCGTTGTTGTTTGGAAGCTTTGAGCTTTGTAGGCTGCAGTCATACCTGGAATTGTGTAAACAAAGCTAAGCCCTGTAAGGCTGATTGGCAATGGCGCGTTCCAAGAGTCTGCGTGGCGCGTCAATTGATTGGTTCTTGTGGCTCGAAGGTGCTTCTCACTATCGAGAGGCTACCCTTAGACCAGACGGTACCTATTGGTTGTATTTTTCATCTGGATCTTTCCTACAGAGGCTCATCCCACGAGAAGCGAGACTTGCCCCATTAAAGAAGGAGCCTTTGCTTTGCTGGATTCAAGATTGCCGACCATCTCGCATTTACGACTAGACTCAAAGCATGTGGGTGCCCAATTGACCACCATGCACCTTCCTGAATCGCACTCTGCCCGCCAGGAGACGTCAGCTCCCACCAACTTCGAACATGCCTCGAACGATCTCGAGGAAGGTCGTGGACCTCGAACAATCACACGAAGTAAAAGTTGGCTTGGGGCTAGGGGATCCTGTTTCGACGGATGCCCTAGCGAAAGGAAGCCTTCCACTTCCACAGTTCATCGAGTACCGTCGTTCCCGACCTACCGAGCACCATTTGAAACTTGCGGATGCCGACAGCAGGCCTACGACAGTAATAAAACCATGGACGAAATCATTGGACTTTTCGAATCTAACAGTACTTCCTTATCACCGTCTTCATCGACCATGGAGGAGGGGCTCGCCACTGAGGGCCTGACAGCATCTGATGATCCCACCAAGAAAGAGGAGGAAGAAATTTCGGGCCTCGAAGCTTTGCCTGCAGAGATCATCGGCCAAATCCTGGGCTTCCTGCCTCCTGTCGCCCTCGCGAAGCTGTCACGCACTTCAACCCTCCTACGCTCTCATGCTTATAACGATCTATTATGGTTGGAATTTATCCGAGACTGTGTACCGTATGCAGACAGCCTCGAATCTCCGTCACCTGCAAAGAGTTGGAGGCACCTTTACATTTCCCACCATCCATATTGGTTTCTGGCCCGGAACAAGATCTGGTTTGCGGATGTGCCTAACACTGGGAAGATCATAATAGCACGCTACAACCAACAGCGCGGATGCATCGAGGCATATCAGCTCATCGCTGAGCATGGCGCCCATACTTTCGAGAATTGGTCACACAACAACGATGTCATTATTCACACTTTCAACCCTAAGATCCGACTCTGGACCGATGATCCCGTCGTGATGCTTGATTTGGGGGATGGTAGCCCTGGAAGCCGTCTGCAGAAGGAGGTTCCAATGCATACTGGCTCCACGCATGGCGTCTGCTCAATGATCTCACTCTGTCAGCCGATGCCAAAGCATTTGCAGGATCCAAGCATGGCGATTTGGCCACCTTCTATCGTTCCCGCAGAGCACCGTGTACGCAATGCAAGTGCTAACAAGTTCAGATCCGACATACATCGCCCTCAAAGCTTGGACCTGATCAGTGACCGTACCTTTAGGATTCGCAAGTGGTTGGAGTTTTCAAACTTGATGCAACCCTTGAACTCGGTCAGGATGGGTGAGGAAGTCATGACATTTAGTACTCTACTCGGTGAATCATATGCTCCTACTAAGACAAAGCCTTATCAAGGAATCTGGGTCGGAGATTATTCGGGTCATGGCTGCGAGTTTCTCTTAGTGCTTCAACGAGAGGTCTCTTCTGGCACTACAATGTCCAGGCAGTCGTCCAATGGATCCCTACCCGAGGGAGTGTCAATAGCACGGATGGAAGCTGAGACACCAGAAGAAAGAGATGCAGGTATTCGGCTCATAGTCGATGATGCTGGCACCAACGTACAATCGGCAGCCCCTCACCAACCTGTACATGCAGGACCTTCTATAGAAAATCCGGACCGCATGGCTGAGCCAGAAAGCAGCTACGCAGGGATTCGATTATCCTCGGAAATCAGGGCGGCCTCTGAGAGCGGTGAGGCCGATGCGCAAAGCTCGCTTACAGATGACGGCTTCTTTGGTAGGCTCGAAGCGATCAAGTTGACAGGTGATATCAATGTTCCTCGAGGGCAATACACGTGGATCGCGGAAAACATTGGGCCGAAAGGGACAATACGGATTGGCAAAGAGCAGATGTTCAAGGATGCCAGGATGGTGAAGAGCTGGGGTCGTATTGCTGGCAGAGGCTTTAAACATGACAGATTCATTCCATCGCAGCTGATTCTGATGTCTCATGATACCATTGCGCAGTACTGGGAGGTGAGTCAACCGTGTGTTCGAGAGGCTAATTTTGGTCGCTGATATACATTATCAAGGATTTTGGCCACATCTCGTTCTATAAACGCGTCGACATCGACGACTACCTCGATGCCAATAATGACTGTTCAGACGCTTCCTGAAGAGTCCTACAATTACATCTCCCGGTAAACCCAATATTGATACATGATGATGAATGAACGACGGAGAATGGATGATGGATATGGCGGGAAGCGGCGATTTGGCGGCTTTCCACGGATGTGTATCTGGTTGTATCGCGGTCAGTGTACATATCCCATCAACCGCAATGACTGATTTCCAGCCGATACCATATCCACACTCATATCGAGTAAGGAGTGAAACAATGTTGTGGTGTGTACCTGCGTCTAACCGCCGACCAGGGCGCGCTTGACTAGACATTTCTAAATTCGTAAAGTACTTTAGAGAGGCAACCTCCAAGGTCCCTCGCTCATTATGAATTGTCATCTTCCGTCCCCTTCCTCAACTGTACCTCTGGCCCTCACTCGCATAGTGTACTTCGTATTCAAGAGTTGGCTGAACGCCAACGGCGTTCTGCTGCGGCCACCTCAGCCCTACGCGCTTACGTGCATCTCTATCAATTCCTTGTTTCCTCATCTTCCCTGCCAGGAACTGCAGCAATTGGATTTCCAACTTTCCGGCCTCGTTGCTTGACTGGCACGGCTTCGGATACATTGCTGTCACATCTTCTGGGATTGATCCATAGTGCCATCACTGTCCACGACAATGGACTACTAGCATTGCGATATCCCGAGCATCCTACGTCTCACCACGCCCAAGCGAGCCCTCATCCAGGACCAAGCATGCATCTTCCCCTCGTAGCTCGGTCGACGGATTCGTCGAAGCCAACAGGCATACAGCCAGGTTCTACAGACCCTGCCATAATCGTATGTTTCACCACAGTCCACGACCGATTCCAGCAAGCTGACAATAAGCCCAGGGTGTCGCAATAGCAGTCACCCTCATCTTCATCGGCATCGCAATATACGTCTACATTGCGAAAAAGAAAGCTCCGAACTACTCCACTACACCGAAGCAGTCGAGATGGAAGTCTTGGAGTCTTCGCTCTTCGAAGTTGGGCCAAGTGCTGAGGCGAAAGGCTCCGACGACGTCTATAAATAGTCATGATATGGAAGAGACGTCGTATGCGAACTCGGCGACTGCCACCCAATCAGCTGCCCAAAACGCCAACGGAACTTCGACTACCACTGCTGGAGTCGATCGCAATACCTCCGTCCGCAGCATCATGACCTTACCCCCCTACCGCCCCACCCCACATCCCCACGAACAGCTCATAGCCCGCGAAGGTGAACGCGCAGGCGTCGACACGGTGATTGAATTCCCGGAAACAGCAGACGAAGAGGAGCTACGCCGAGAACAAGAGATGGACTCGTTATACCAGATACGGCAAGCACGACGACAAGAAATTGCCGAGCGCAATGAACGTAGGCGGGAGCGAGCGGAAGCAAGAGCAGCAGGCGATTGGGCACGACTGGAGCAGTTACGATTACAAAGTCAGATGCGAACAAGAGCCAGAGCAGAGAGCACGGGCAGTGCGACGAGCAGTACCCTGGATCAGCCTACTGGAATTGTCATTACCTCAAGAAATGGAAACACGAGTACCAGTTCTCTGATAGCGGATCACCACGCTAGGACCGCCTCTCGCGACCGCAAAGTCAGTTCCGTAAGCTACGCCGAGCTCGGTCTCGCCCGCCACGACGGGTCCCGCATACGAGCCGACAGCGTAGACTCAGACCATTGTCCCCTCCTCGTCTCCGCGGCAGGTATGGGTGGAGGAGCTAACGACCACCGCACCCCTCCAACCTCCCGTCGCAGCTCTCTCTTTCAAACTCACACCTTCCACCACAACCGCGCCGCATCCGCCGAGACTGTCCTAACCACCGACTCCGAATTTGCGGGCGAAATCACGCCGCAGACCTCATCAGCAGACCGAAGCGGTAGCGACCCGGCCGTGCGAACACCCAGTGTCAGTGCCAGCGGGCAGGACTCGAATAGCGAGCCCTCACCACCGATACCGATGGGACAACCACCGGAGTATGAGGATGCGCCACCATATACTAGCCCCATTGCTGCCCCGGGAGAGGGAATGATGAGACTACCCAGTGTAAGGGTCGGTAGCAGCCTATCTAGCAGCTTGCCCGCTATACAAATCACCGGAAGTACCCCGGCCGCAACACCTGTAGTGGGGAGGGGAGAGGAGAGTCCGAGGGAGGAACAATAATCAGTGGAGGTAATGGGTTCCGATGATGTCTGATATTATTGTGGCATCGAACTTTTCACATGCGTTTCAGCGGGCAAGCCGATCTGGGAAAAGGAGGGGATAAGGTATTCATGACGGATGACGAGCATTTGGTGGAGTCGGCAAGGGCTGGAGCTAGGGGGATATAACATCCATGGCGGTGGTCTATTGAGGCTCAAGTACGTATTGTTTCGCATACATAGATTGTTATCTAGAGCCACTCTACAATATATTTACTAGCGACCTGCATCCACTCCACATCTCTGCAGCGATTGTGAAATTTTTGAAAAGTAGGGCTTACCATCAGACTTTGAGCCTTTTCCATTGGAAAGTTGTTTCTTTATTGGTTCTCAGCCTATGAAGTTGAGTATGAGGTCCACGAAGTAATGATATACGCAAAACGATTGAATCTAAATGGCGTCTAAAATACCCAATAACAGCCTATTCACTAAATACTACCATATAGCAAGCCATCCCCCCCAGATCCCAACCTCACTCCCCAACCCCAACGTACACTCTCCGCACCACCACAGATAAAAAAAATCAAGAACAATGGACCATAACATGCTTATACGCACGCACGCTCCATCCCAAAAACACCACCTCAACCCAACCACAACGGAGCCAGCGCAAAGACAACAAAACCTCACGCCACCCCAAGCAACCGCGTCATCTCCCCCCCGCGCCACCTCAACTCCCCATACGCGCCCCTCTCGCACACTTTCCCCCCCTTCATCACAACAACCTCTGCACAAGACTTCATCATCGCCTTATCGTGCGTAATCGCCAACACGCCCATCCCCCGCCTAGCCATCACGGCAATAGCATCGCGCACACCCCTCGCGCTCTCGCCATCAAGGCCGGACGTAGCTTCATCGAGGACGAGAAGTTTCGGACGCCGCACGATGGCTCGGGCGATGGCTATGCGCTGCTGCTGTCCGCCCGATAAGGTGGTGCCGCCGTCGCCGATGAGGGTCGCGTAGCCGGCGGAGAGTTTGGTGATGAAGTCGTGGAGGCCGGCGGCTATGGCTGCGGCTTTGATGTTTGCGAAGGAGGCGAGCGGGGAGCCTTCTGGGAGGGCGTAGGCGATGTTTTGGGCTATGGTGGCGGGGAAGATGGTGGGTTGTTGGGGTACGATGGCTATGAGGGTGCGGAGGGAGGCGGTGTGGAGGGTTGAGAGGGGGGTGTTGTTTAGTTTGATGGTGCCGCTGGAGGGGGGGTAGAGGCCTAGGAGGAGGGATGCGATTGTTGATTTGCCGGATCCGGAGGCGCCGATGAGAGCTGTTGTTGTGCCGGGGGCGAGGGTGAGGTTGAAGGATGAGAGGATGGGGACGGTGGGGCGGGTGGGGTAGCTGAAGGTTGTGTTTTTGAAGACGATGAGGCCGGGGTCTTGTAGGCGGATGTGGCCTGTGTGTTCGTGTGAGGTTTTGTAGGGGAGGTGGGCGAGTCGTAATAATTGTGTTGCTGTGCTGCGGGAGGAGTTGACCTGTGGCACTATCGATACGATCTGGTTTGCTATAGTGAACGTGAAGAGAAGCATAGTAAGGACGGTGATGATGTCGGTTGTGCTATACTGCTGCGATGAGGCAAGAACGGATCCATAGTAGAATATCAGCGCTGTAATGAATATGACGCCGCTGTCCATTAGGCCAAAGAAGACGCCGGAGTATGCTGAGCGTTTGAGTCCGACTCTCAGCGCGCGTGAGACGGCTTTCGAGTACTTCTTGTCGAAGTAGGCTTCGAGTGTCAGGGCCTGAACGGTTCGTATACTGCTCATCGTTTCTGTGAATACATTGGCTGTAGAAGAGCCAGCTAGATTACTTTTGTTTTCCCAGCGTCCGGAGACTGTTTCGTAAGCGCGTGAGACAATGTAAATGTATGGGCTCGAAGCAAGGCCGACGAGGGTAAGTTTCCAAGATATAATTAGACTCCAAATGACTGCCATGGACGTCATTATGATTGCAACATAGACCGGGCCTGCGAAACGGCCCAAGAGATTCCTCATCTCTTCGGCGTTGCGCTCGAGGCATCCTGTCAGGCTCATGAGACTGTTCTTGTCGCTGTCAAACCAGGATCGCGGTTGGTCGAGAATCCGCTTGAAGGCCTCCGCACGAATGGAGTCGGTCCAGATTTGGCCACAGTATTCGAGGAGATAGTGCATGGAGTATGTAGTGATCGAGTCCACAAATGCTACGCCAAGAACGGACAATGACCATGTGAGAGCTTGGTGAGAGCGCTGGCTTTTGTCGGCAAGATAGAAGGTAGCGAGTAGTTTGGCGAAAAGAAAAGAGAACGTTGGGGTTGCTGCTGCGTGGATAGTCGCGGCTATGAAGGCGACTACGAGTATGAAGCGATTCTGCCAGCTCAAAGTAGGCCAGATGGTCATGAAGATTCTCTTGAGTGGCGCGACCTGGTCGTCCCTTGTCATTTTGGAGAGACGGCTTTTCGGCTTGTGCGTCCTTGCGGCCATCACAGACGCCATTGAAAGAGGCCTCGAGCTAGTAGATTTGACAATGTGTGAAGTCCTTTCTTGGTGCAGTACTGCAGCCTCGATAGACTGCATCTGGATAGGCGCTATGTCCCTTATCTTCTGAAGACCCGCAAGTTTCACTGTGTCTGGCACCTGAATAGTCGGCCGTTCCACTTGCTGCAACATGGAAGGTTGAAACGAAGACCCTCGACGCATTGGGAATGCACGTGGGGACAGCTGGGATACGAAGCGCTGCGAAAATCGTGGAGAGCGTGCTCCCTCGAAGAATGGACTTAGCATACCCGACATGGTGTTCCTTGTATCTTGAAATTCGACATCGAACAATCTGTCTGGCGCATTGGTGGTCCTGAATATCGACTGAGCATAATGATCGCTCCAATGTCCTGTCTGTGGTCCAGTGGAAGGTTTCGATGACATCTGGGGATAGGGGAGAGTGGATTCTCTGCTTTGCTGGAAAGGTCCAAGATCGTTCTTCTCAAGGCTCCCCCTAAAGCCTTCTTGAACAATGACTCCTTCTTCTAGCACGTATGCGTAATCCTCATCTTGAACCTGGGACATGTCGTGAGTGATGATAATTGTCGTCTTGCCCTGGCGCCAATCCCGGATTGCCTTCATGATTATTGATTTACTAATGTGATCTAAAGCACTTGTGGCTTCATCGAGGATTAAGATGGGGGTGTCGCGTAGGCGGGCTCTGGCAAGGGCCACCCTTTGCTTCTGCCCGCCGCTTAGGGCATTGCCATCGTGCCCAACTATGGTATCCAAACCCTTGGGAAGGCCGCTGATCGTATACTGCAGTAAAGCCATCTCAATTGATCTCTTCATTTCCTGCTTTCTCACCGTGCTGTGATCCTTTCGCCCGAGTGCAACGTTTTTGAAAAGTGTCTCGTCGAAAAGGACACTTTGCTGCTGGACTAGAGTAATATTCTCCCGAAGCCACCCGATGTCGAGAGTTTGTATATGGTGGCCGTCTATCAGCACGTCGCCAGAACTTGCATCGTAGAATCGCATCAAAAGATTGCCTAGAGTGCTCTTCCCGGAGCCGCTCCTCCCGACGAGGAAGGTAGTCTCGCCAGCTGGAAACAAGAAGCTTGCATTTTTGAGGGCAGGCTGGTCCGGCCGTGAAGGATAGTAGAACGAGACATTGTTGATTTCGATTTGACCGTTGCAGTGCAGTGGGGATGTTCCACCAACCATCATCGATATTTTCTTTCCTTTCTCTATGTGCACGATCATAGCCTTCAATGCTGCTCCCGCTATTCTTCCCTTCGCGAGGATATTGAGTTCTGGCAAAATTTGCTGAAAAGTTTCCATAGCCATTAGACACGCCCAGAATGCTGTTAGGATCTCGCCAGGATTCTTTTGACCGGTATTGACTAGATGGCTTCCATACCAGAAGCCTTGTACGAACATTCCCCTGGCGACAAGACAGCTCAGGCCGGCCTGTGCGGCTTCAATTTGCGCCTCAACAAGGAAGTACCTGGCCGCTTTTCCAATGCATTTAGCGTACTGCCACTTTTCGGCATCTTGTCCGTTGAAGCATTTGACTGTATCGATCGCCGAGATCGCCTTGCTTGCAATGTTGGAAGCCTTCGTGAGTTCCTCGTTCTGGGAGCTAATGCTCGGTCCAAGTCGCTTAGATATCCAGGCGAAGACGAGGGCGGAAATCGGTACGGTAACAAGCGTCACGAGTGTTAGGCTCCAGGAATAATAGAAAGCCAAACCAATAGCTGTGCCGATAGTGACTGTGTACTGAATTATAGAACCCAGAGGCTGTGAAGTCGCGAGCTGAAGTTCTCGGATTTGTCTGCAGAGGTCAGCGAAGGTACTGGATAGGGGAGTGTAGGATTACGTGCGTTTGTTGTCGCGATATCAATGTCTCGATGCTGAATTTACGCATGTCATACCATTCCATGTCTTTTCCCAGCATGCTATCAAAAAGCTTCTCTCGCACGCTTTTCGCCTGAAGCTCCCCAAACAGCAACCAGAACCCAAGATAGAAGGCATTGAGTAAGCCACTGCCGAGACCCAGCCCGGCCAGTGCAATCCCATACGTTGATACTTTCTTGACAAGATCAGGCCCGCTGATCTCGTCTTCGCCAAATGTTGTGAATATGTCAAATATTCTCCCAAGTAATACTGCAAATACTGGTATGACAATCCCCGATGCAATGGAGAGAAAAAGAGCGATTAGCAGTGTTAGGAAATGTGATCTTGATGTGAAACTGAAGAGGGAGAATGGGCTCGTCTGATGTTCCTGTTTGTCATCATCGTTCTTCTTCTCTGGGTGTTCGAGATGTTCGACGTCGCACTCCATAGCCTCTTCTTTCGATTCTGTTAATTTTGCCATTAGTATATATGCAAGGACTTGAAACGATGTGTGCTCTCAAAGACCGCAACAAATGATATCTGTTATGAGAATACATGACTTTGGCAATGAGACTGGGAGGTTCATTTGGGGAAGGAAAGGCTACCAGGACAGAGTAGTATAATGGTAAGACAGTGAAGTTATAACGGTTGCTTGCGTACCTGACAATGCCTTGTGCGACGGAAAGTGATATTGTGCGATAGGAATCCTTGATATTGTTCTTTTAGCGCCGAAACTCGACCACCCCGAAAAGTCTTATTTGTTGGAATGAAGACCCTGCTCGCTATATAGAATATGTTGTGGGATTGCACAATGATGATGAGAATGATACTTTCGAATGGGAACACAGATGAGGAAATCGCGAACATGACAGTCAGTATTTCTCCGCCACATCAGGCCGGCAGCTGAGGGAAACTGTAGAATACGTGCGCAGCGGCCTCTGATTACGTGGCTGATTATCATCATGTGTATGGTCTCAAGGCGAGGTTTAATGGTGCTCATACCGCGTCTAACCGGATGATTGAGGTGATGATGAGAAGAGATGCTGGTGGGTGAATGGCGTGACGAGGCAAGTGTCTCGCTCAGTTGCCCAAAGTAGTAACTCTACGCTGTATCCAAGACAATTTTGAGTGACAACAACCAATCTCACCTAGCGAAGACGGGTGAAAAGTCTTGAAATCTGTCGATGCTCGAGACTGCTCTCAGACTAATTGCTAAGTATCGGCCAGAGGGAATTGGCTGTCTTTCAGTATCGTGTAGTCTGCGCCCAATCTAATGCGCGAAATCCGTGAGAGTTGTCGGTCATTAGCTTAGGCCCCTTTACCGTCTCCGGTGGGGTGCGTTTGTTCGTACACCCAGTCGTTCAACCCTTCTCGATTCCTGTGTCCCGTCAGCCATCCGAGTGGACCTGGATCTTCAGCCACTTACCTAGCGATCTCTACCGCATAGAACTGCATCCTCATAGCTGCAGATCCGCTGTCAGCTAAACCATAACGGGAGGGTGTGGGCTCTCCCAACCGAAGATCGTCTCCTTCTCCCCATACTCGAATTTTGGATTCGCTCTCAGCATGGTGCCAAAATTGTAGTCATCCACGGTCTTTTCATAGGCCATCATAAAGTTTCGCCATCTCTCCTTCCCTTCCTTGCTCTTCATTTTGTCCTCATCAATCGTTTCCCTCGGATCGAACTCTGGAAATTCTCGCTTGAAGTGGTCATGAATCTCATCGTCCATCTTCGTCAGCCGTAAACTCGAGCCCTTCGTCTTCTCGAGTATGGCCCAGTATGTTGTCATGTGCTGTACAGCTTTGACAGATCCTGTCAGTCGACTGATCGAGCTTCGAGTAGGACGACTTGGAAAGAGCGGGGAGATCGACGACAAACGGACCTTTGACAGCGAACTGCTTCTCCATCTACTCTAATATTAGTGCAGGCAGTAAGAATCCGAGGCGGGCTTGCATACATCCTTAAAGTTCTCCGCCTCCTCCGGGTTCAGGCTTGCGCCAGCTGGACCTAGTGACATGATTGTGGAAATTGAGAGCGCGGCTATAGGTAGGCTATAAGGTAAATTCCTCGGTGAAGCTCACCGCTTCTGCGAGGGAAGATTTCAATGATAACATGCACGTAAGGTTCACCATCTTCAAATTGTTTGTTTCCAATGCCAAGATTTCGTTGGACATAGAATCGACGATTTGATTGGCTGTAAAATCTTATGTAGTCATAGTTCTAGCCTTGGCAGGCCTTGCTATACTATTACTTATCCATCCAGCCTTGCCAGGGATCTGCCACCATTGAGAGCTTGCCTGCTGGTTACGGCCGCCGCTGCCACGCCTACGACGAAGATCCCACCACTTCCTCAACGGCGAAGCCGAAGTCAGCAGCCCACAGTACTGATCAGCTCGTAAGAAAGGTCTCACTTGATGATGGCCTCCTCCGTTCAGCTCGTCTTGTCAAGCTTAGAGAACCAGCGCGGTTGTCTCGAACCAGATTATGCTCCTTCCTAGTGATCCCTAGTCGAAATTCAAGACACGGAATCTCCTGTTACGGCCATTGACAGTCAAATACGGCAGATATTCAGTTCACGACTCGAGACATAGCTAATCGGTAGGTGCCATTGTGTTGCACACTTGAACAAGGTTGTGACCGCGCCTGTACAATGGCGGACATCAATTGTTCTCTATTCTATTGGCGAAAGATTCATAAGCCTGAACTTACAGGGTCTTGTATTTCACATCTGCTAATGTTTCGTCATGACTGTGTTATAATCATCTATGGGTTATATCATATCAACCGGAGATGTTTTGGTGGCTGCTGCAATATCTTCATACTCATATACCGAATAGAAATGGACATATCTTGTGGACTTCAATCCCGTAAGATACCACGAACTCAAAACTGGAATACAAGAATACCAGTTACCAACCAAACCCTTGGATTCCTCAAGCCAGCGTTCCTATCCCTCTATTTCATATTTCCGTGGCGTAGACCTCCTTTGTACGAATTTGCGACCGGACACTATACCCACGCGGCGAGGCCTTTCCGCACTATATGCGCTCAATCCCATGATATATCATGCGTATCCTCTACGAACTTATTAATCCTGATCAAGACGCAGGAACTTCTTTTAAGGAATGAGATAGCTAAGAAGCGGGGATTCCGTTGTGGATGGACCTCTGAAAAGCGTCGTTCGGAAACAGGAAGAAAAAGACCACTGGAGGAAAGAAGTGAGAGCGAAACGAGAGACAGAAATGGTTGAAAGAGGCCGCTCGAAGCTGCCTTCGAAGTCCTCCCTCCACAAACCAAGCAATACGCGTTGGTTACAAACGCCTTCTCAGCTTCCGTGATTCCTCGCCATCGTGTTGTAAGCTTTGTCGACTTGGGGTAAATTGGCTCAGTCATGTTCAAACTCCATAAGTATATCACTCATTATCCGAGCACAACTATATATACAAGCCCCCCATTTCCCTCCATTGTCCACCCCACCCGCGCTAAACAGCCTCCCACTGCGTCTGCACCTCCGTAGTCGTACGAATTCCCTTCGCAGGCACATTTCCCCTCGGTGTCTCATCGCCCCGCACAACAGCCGTGTCCACCCCCCCCGCATCCTGCTTCATCAATTCCAGATCCGGATCTGCAGGCAAAGCGCGCCACGAGGAGCCCGTGGATACCTGCTTGTGGCTCTCTTTGCGGTTGGAAGATTTGGATTTGGAGAGGTAGTCTTTGCGGCCGGTGAGTTGTTGGATTAGGGGGAGGAAGGTGGGGATGCAGGCGCAGATTATTAGGACGTTCATTTCGGCGCTGGGAGGTGGATCGTTTTGTTAGAAAGGCGCCTAGGTGGGATGCATCACGTAGGGGGAGGGGCTTACGTGGTCGTGGTGAGAATGGTGACACCGGTCCCTGGGGACGTTAATTGAGTGCATTGTTCGTAATTCTACCGGTCGATGGGAGGGTGCCTAGCTTACATAGTACATCTGAAAGGTCGGCCAATTCGGGAATCTTTGTTGTGCGAATAATCGCGCATACACCAGCACTGATTTCATGCGAGATCGATGTCAGTGAACGCAGATCACGGAAAGTCGGATCGTGTGGAAGGACTCACATGAGGCCCAGGCTCATGATGATGGAAATGTCGACTCTTCGCTTTACTGACATCTGCAGCTTCGAGATTATGCGGACGGGGTAGAAAGCGAGTACGAAGTCGGCAAAGGCGGAGTATACTGGGGAGTACCCATCATTACGATATCGCTTACAGCGCTACTTCCCTACGAAAAAGGGCGAACAGTACGTACCTCCAAAGAATATCGAATAATCTTCTACTCTTTTCGATTTCCAACATCGGCTAGTCGGTTTAGGATTCCAGGGCGTCGAGGGTGGGTTGCATTGGGCGAACAATAGAATCGCAGATATTGAACCGGCGACGATGACCGAGATGGTCAGAAAATAAAGAGCCCACATCTCCCGCCGGTGATTTGGTCCGACCACGCGAGCTATAAACATGGCGATGGCGAGTCGGGGTAGTGCAACGCCTAAGATCCCGAAAGGGACGCTGATGAAGTTCCATTTGGTGGCTTGGTGCACTCGCTGTCGCTGCAAGTAGTAGGCATGACGGCCGAGGCCGTAGGTGGTTGCTTTGACATTGAAGCCGAAGTGGCATATCGCTAGGATCTGTTACATCATAAGTTGTGTCACACATGCGATCCTGTCTGAAAAAGCTTTGGATCATACTTCAGATATTACAATGATTGCGTCGTCAATGCCTGGGTCGCGCACGAGGTGAATGCGTGTGTAAAGTCTGACGACTGTGCATACGAATGATAGAACTGTCATTGCGGAAAAAAAGCCTATTATCAGTGGTACTCTGCTCTGGTCACCTCCAGCAGGAGGCGGGCCATGCGGATTTGCCATGATATTTGAAGTTCGTTATGACCTGACTCCGTATAATGAAGATCCGGAGATTGGCCTCGAGGTATTGATCGAGAGTCCTTACTCCTTAAAAGGACAATTTCTGCAACTATCCATTAATTGATCGATCAGAAGCTCTGTCTGCGAAGCTCGCTGAATTCTTATATATTGGGGATGATAGTATGTCATATGTTGCGTATCACTGGTGGGGATTTCTCCGTAGCCAGCCTAACCGAAGCATTGAAGGTAGTGGCACCCATGTTTAGGGTAACGGGGTCGTCATTGTAGTAACGGTATCAACTGCGATTGGCGAGGCTATCAGTGATTTCGCTGCCGTCCTTGAAGAAACGTTAGCTGCCCTGACTAGCCCGTTCAGAATTCCAGCTAACAATCAGAAACCATTTACAACGCCGGTCGCATGAGATTGTTCGAGGCGAGATGTGGAAGCTATTGACCTCTCTTCAGGATAAGAATCCAACATCGTGGGGAGATCTGATCGTCCGTCAACCAAAATGCAGCCACTCTGCAGACACTCAACCATGCATCTGCACCTGCCGTTAGTTCATGTGGGGTCTTCCGCCAAGGAACTTGGTGTAGTTGCTGGCTAGATCTTCTTTGGATTTCGGCCAGGTGCTGAGCCGCACGCAGCTTCAGGTTCGGGATGTAAATGGCAACCAACCCTAAGAAGGGAACGAGTGATCGGTTGGACGCCTCTCTTGCTGTAGGTCCGGGTTCCTGGCCAGGCAGGAAGAAGGTTCTTACACATGGTTGCGCGCGAAATGCTTTGCAGAGTCCGCTGAATTACGCAACGTGATATTCCATCGTTTCATACCTGGCAACGGCCAAAATCATAAAGGCTGGTACTGCACATCATTTAAACCTACAGGAGCTAGTTTGCCTAGCCGCTAAGCCGCAAGAAGTTACCCTCTGCAAGGTGTAACTTTCTTCGTGAACGACGGGTTGGGCCGGTTTGATGCTGGTACTTTTCGAGGTACCTTACTTTTCGAGGTACAAGCGCGCTAATCAGAACCCCTCCCGCAAATCAACCGGGACCATGAATGCGCCGATCATCTTGTGAGTCTCCAAACTTTTGACATTCATTACTGTGGTAAGGTCCATAAGCGTCGTTCCTCAGGCTTCTTTCTTCGGATCAATGGGACAAATGCAGAGTATCCCCACAAGCAAAAGTCCGACTAGAACGCTAGCTCCGATGCGTTTATCTTATCAATCAACCTCATCACACAACCCTAATAAGCCCTGTACGACCCACTGCACACGCGGTTGACGTTAATTGGGAACATATAGCTTCCCGGAATGTCCACCCGTTCAACGTCACTCCCATCACGGGCGATAAAGGCATCGAAACCAGTGCAGAAGAATTGCGTCGGTCCAGTAGCGTTCACCGGCTTTCCATAGTTCACATTGAAACTCAGACAGGGTCCAGTGGTACCGTTGCTTTGGTACGCAACGCATGTCTCAAGACAAAGGGTGCCGACAGAGGCTTCGGAGAAGCTTGCTGAGAGGTTGTCGATGAGGAAGAGGGTATGGGCGGCTGCGAATGCCGGCTTGACTTGGAAACTGGGATTAAGGGCTGCGGGAACGGGAACGAACGTGTTGGCGAGGCTGGTTGGCTTCGTGCATGTAGGGGTCATGTTGGCGTTGGTTGCGCTGGGGGCAGCGTTGCTGAGATAGGCCGAGGATATAGCGAGGAACAAGAATGCGAATCGAGATGCAAGGCCGGCCATGATAATGAGAGGCTAAACTCCTGATTTTGCCGTTTGTTGCTTCGAATGCTGATCGTTACTTTTGTGTAAGTCTGTTTGGCGTTCAGCGTTCAGATAGCTGAGTGTACAAGCTGAGCAATTCAGAATGAATGATCTCGGGGACATCGCGTAACGTTATGTTCTGCTGCGGCTAAAGATACTGCCCTTGAAGCTGTTGTAATTACTTTAAGCGAGCAGTTTCAAAGAAGTGCAAAAATAGACGCAAAGCGCACTGGAAGCGCTGTTGGAGACAAGAACACCTGCATGCTGCTTGCTGATGACCCGCTCACACTCCCTATTGGAGGCATGATCGTGAAGTCGCGGCGACCAACACTAGTGAGCTCGATATAGCATCACAACGCAAGAGCAGGCGGGAGATCGAACCCGGGAATAGCGGGTACAGGCAGAACCTTCCGACATTCATCCAGATTCCAGTGATCAGAGCCTCATATGCAAGATAGCCCGGGGACTTTCCTCATCATACCATAGGCCCATGTACAATGCACTAGTGGTCGTTGCGGTCATAGAATTGTCGGTGCATAGCGCTAGCCTCCACTAAGGCCAACAAGTGCTCCCAGCCTTTGCGACTTCTCTTCATGCGCGATATTGAGCAATGTCACCAATGCCGCAAGCATGACGGACTACTGAATTCGCCTCCGGGAGTAACATAGTTTTAGTCGGTCCGGCAGCAAACATAATCCCGCAACAATAATGTCGGCGTGGTATAGAGGATGTGTTTATAGTCAGATGCCCAGGCATATCCTTAATGAGAGGCCCAATTAATTGGCACAGTACTATTGTGACGGCTAATGATCTCGGCGCTTAGCAGAATGCAGCCGCCATTAGAGCAACGACACGAAGCAGCCATCCAAGCGACGTACAATAGCGCCAACCGAGTTGTTGCATTCAACAGAGAGGTGACATGGACTGCGCACCTAGGACTAGGTCGTCAATTCTGAGCACAATATTCAAAGTGTTTCGAATTGTTCCAGGCGGTATGAGACATATGTACGTATTCCTGAAAGATGTCGAAGATGAATGGACACCATTGAAGATTCGTGAGCCGGGACAAGAAGACGTGCCACATTGCAGTTACGCTCTCTGAAAAGCAACGTCTGTATGGCATCACCCTCTCTTGGCTCATGCTGTGGAGAGACACAAGGTCTTGGAGCCGCTATCCGTGGATCCGAAAACCTATTGGCTGAATCTGGGAGACAACCACCATCGGCACTTAGGAGGTGGGGGCTCGGGGAACGCCGGATAGGCTCTCCGTCATATAAAAACGTTGTCTTGCGCTGCAAAAGCCCCCAAGCAGAATATCATATAATGGTAGGCGAGGGTATGCGTAGCTTCTTCACGCTGCATGAATGGATGGAGGATCGCCTGCTGTGGAGAGGCACTCAGGATGTGCCTTCGATGGCTTAAAGAAAAGACTGCGCTGAGTCATTGCTAGCTGAGTATGAAGAGGCATCTATAGGCTTGCTGAGGCTTGACAATGGTGCTTCTTTGATTAGATGTGACCTGGTCTGGACACCGACGTCATTTCCGAAGCAATCGCTGGAGGGGCCCAGAGCCGTGATGCCACGTGAAACGGAATGAAAAATGGCCTGTATGTACCCAGGCATACAAATAAATCTATATGAAGTATCGATTGCCCAAATCCACAGGCTCTCAATAGGCGGGTGACCTGATGAGATAATTGAAAGCTGCGCAACCTTGGCAGACAAAGATGATATTCGTCGCCAAGGCGCTAATTACATAAGATCCCAACCTATGCCCTGCTGCCTACCTTACTTTACTTTACATATGCTCAGCCACCTGTCACTGAAGCGGGGTCTTCAGTATATATAGAGTCATAGGTCTTGATGTAGAGTCTTTGATCGAGAGTTCCTTTAAGGCGTCCGCCCTTCTGTTGAGCTCTAGCGATGAACTCCTTGCAACATCCGATCGGATTCGCGGTCATGTCGCCGCCCTCATATCCCCCTTGTAGGTGCATGTGCTGTACCTCTGTATCTCCAATTGAGGCAGTGGACTCTTCAAGTCTGACTTCTCGCCCCACAGACCCGGTGAGAAGACCAAAGGCGAAAATTGGGATGACTACTTCTTGGATGGATTACCTACTCTGCCAGCTTACCTCCGATAGGAGACTGTCCACTTTGGAGCGTCTTATTCCTGAGATCCTCGAGCCCATCTTAGAGGAGCTTCACGAACGCTCGATCGATGGGCTTCGAGCCTTCTCACAAGTCTCTCGGACCTGTCGTGCTTTAGCTAGTCCTTATCGATTCAAGCCTTTACACGTTAAGCTTGATAAGCTGTTAAAGGCGCATTCCCCAGAGGTTTTTGATTCGGTGAGAGTGATCCTCTCCTACCGTGACGGCTTGAAAACGTTGAAGATGCGTGGTCTATCCTGCGCAAAATTGACAAACGCTCCTGACATTGAGTACGTGTTGAAAGCGGAACGGTCTTTCGAAAGTTTCGAATTCTGTTCTGTTGCGGATTTGGTGACTGATCGGATTTCAAATTCAATTTTGAGATCTATCAATGGAAATTGTCCCTCGCTATCCAAAATCGTCATTGGCCTGGGAGCTTTCCATGGCTATAGCCCTGGCTGGGATCGTGAGTACCGGGACGCGGAGACTATGAGGCGGACGACCCTCTTCGAGCATATTCCAGTACGGCCATTCGTGGGTCAGCGAATTTTCCGTACTCTAGCAGCCTTCCAGAGTCTCATTCACCTTACCGTACACTTCAAAATCAAGGAGGACGAGACTGCACTGATGCATCCAAAGCAGGGTCAACACGCGGTCCGCGAGATGTACCACGGAATCGAAATACTCAAAGAAGGCGTGCGCCTTTCTCAACTCGGCGTAGTATTCTCCACGTGCTCGAGCAATCTCTTTGGTTGCTGCAGGCATCCTGCCATGGTCAAAGTGCAATTTGCTATCTCATATAAAAATGTCGAAAAGAATGGAAAGAGCAAGGAATATGCTGTGACTTGCGATGAACGAAAGTACGGAAGGATTATTGACCGTCGACGGGAGGTGGTGAAGCTTTATGGTCCTCGTGCATGGGAGGGCTATCTTGGCCCTTATATGTGGGAGTGGCGGGAGCGGTCAGAAGGAAAATGTTTCCGACCGGCTTGTATAATAATTGACTCGGTCATTCGACTTGCATTGTCACCTTCGATATTCAAGCGAACAGAAATTGAAAAAGCTGGGCGACAGGGGATTTTCCATGTTGGAGATTGACAGGATCTATTTGGACATCGCAAGCCGAGCGCAAGTGAATACGATTTGGGATTCTCGACATTCGAGAACTGCCTCTGGTAATTTGGGTTTGGACTACTTGTCGAACCTTCACCCTAATGCGCATCTGCTCATAAACATGCTAAATCGACGAGGGTACAATTGCTGTTACTGATGCACCAATTTCTCCAAGCAGCTTAGAGGAATTCCACAGTGGCCTTATATGCTTGGATTTCATGGCGGCACTCGGTCGAATACAATATCGAACATCGAACATCGTTGACCCATCTCTATTCTAAATGCGTCTCTCTGTATGGGAAGCAGATTATACTTCAACTGGTTTCTGAGCACAATGCACCGTCCTACGCACACATGGTTAGGACCGTCATTGATCAGGATCACCTAGCGGCCTACTGCAAACTTACACTAGATTATAAGGCTTCTTATGTGGATCGTCAAGTTCGGCTCTCACCCGCCCAATCATCGCCTCAACCTCCTCCTTCTCCCAGCCCAGCTCCTTAGTGAACAACCGCGTACTGACGCCGTCCAAGGATTTGGTCACATTTGGCTTCATCAGTCTTCCGATCTCCTTTTTTACTGGCTCTTCTGACCAAGCGGATCCAGGCCATGTGATCACTTTCTCCTGGACGTTGACGAACCCCTGTCTCTGCAAAAGAACGAGAAAGCTCCCCGCAGAAGCCGGATCAATACCACCCTTTATAAGCGCTTGAGCAACATACTTTGTCCATTGAACGTAGGCGGATTGCTTTCCTGCGCCGGAGTAATCTTCGTCAAACCCGGGAAATTGGCATTCCTGCAGCTCGACCCAACCACCTGGTTTTAGGTTCTGGAAGCAGCGCCGGAAATAGCTTTGCCAGTCACGCATGCCAAAGTACAAGAATCTGGAATGGATGAAATCGAACGGTTCATCAAAAGCCCACTCTTCTTCCGCGTTCGCGATAGTGAATTCACAATTTGCAGGCCGATCTACCCGCTGGATAGCTGAGAGATCTGTACCGATAATTCGAGTCGTCGGGTTGTTCTTTGCGAATTCAATGGCCCAGATACCCGTGCCTGTGCCCACGTCTAGGACCCTTTGCACGGGGTTGGCAATAGGGGCGATATGTAAAGCACCGTCTAGGGAGAGGCGCCAGACTTCGTGCTGGAGATCTTGTAGAGACTGTCATTATATAATTCGCAGTTGCGAGAGGAGCAATGACGGACCTAGTCTGCTGACTTCCGCTTCGTCGATGGGGAGATAGTAGGTAGATTCGTCGACGGCGCGGTAGCGGCGGCCGTCTTGGGACCAGTGGGTAGGATGGGGGCCCGTCATTGTGGGTGCTTTGCCTTCTGACGCTGGCGGACGAGAGATATATAACTACAATTGACGGAGTTGTAATACAAATAAATTATCTAAAAAAAACCCCCGAGAGGTGGGCCAAGGTTATTTTATGCGTGATGATGTGATTATGCACGGCAGGATTCGGCAGCTGACGGTGCAGCTAGGATTATACACAAGGGCACAGACGCAGACGCAGGCATAGAAAGTCTAATTTTCCAGATGTTGCCGATGAACATTTCCGCCTGGGAGTACTTCTACTCATTATAAGTCTTGACCTGAATGTTTTTCTGGCCAGCTGCGAAGCGTCTCCTATCGATCAAAACATACTACCCCCTGAATCATTGCCCTCATCCCTTTCACAGGGACAAGCTGCTTATGCCGTCTGTTACCTGTACAATTCCAAATTTTTCAAGATATATTTTTAACATTATGATCCGATCAGCTCTCCCACTCCAACCCAGAAACCCAACAAGCACCAAATCAATATACTTCCTCTCCTAAAAATCTGCCCCAAAACAACAACACCCCCTTCCTCATACATCCCTTTCTCTACGCCTTCCACACAACCCTCCGCACTGCCATTATCACCCCATTCTATAACCAGGATCTATATAGTAACCGCACAAAGCAGCCTTCCTTTATCAATAGTAATTAGCGCAGAAGGAAGATGTATATGTAGTTTGGTGTAATGGAGATTGCAATTCTGACAGACTTTCCTGCTATCATGTTGGCGATTGTTTTTGATGTTTCTGAAGTTGTTAGAGGTATAAGAGGCGGCTGGCGGTGAGAGTATGGTAGGTGAAGTGTAGAAAGATGCGGTTGGTGATTTAGGTTTTAGGGTGGGATGGGTAGAGGTAGAGGATTGGGGTTGAGGAAGGTATGGGGGATTGGGGGTTGGGGATGTGGAGAGGAGGTCTGAGTGAGATGGAGGATGGAGGTTGTGATGCAAGAAAGCGATATCCGAGTAAGATGAGGGCAGGTGTACGAAGCTTTGTGATTTTCATAGGGGTGGAGAGGTTTTTGTCCCGATGTACAACAAAGACATCGAATATTGATCTCTCCGGTAAGTCCATGAGTTTTGCACAATGCATGGCTTACATACCTGATCCGATCATCTGATACGGATTTCCCGTTTCCTTTCTGTAATTTTGTATTGTGACTTTAGCAGCTGTACTCCCTCGCAAATTCCGTTTCCCAAGAAAATTTTCCTTCATAATATCGACGTACTTATAATTCGTAATTGCCTTTTTGAAATAGCAGTTCTTGCAGAGTCGCCGGACGTTATGAGAAATTCACTGGTTGATCACCGTCATGAGGGTGCGATTCTCTGGGTGCTAGAATTTGGCACAGTACGAAGCGATGTGTTCGTGGTTGATGCAGCCGGGCGTGTGTGAAGATGGGTATTGAGATAGCACACGGTATGCGGCGAATGAAATGGGGGAATAAGTTGTTGAGAGGCTTGGCATTGTGGAATCGATATCATGGAATTGTACTGACGAGGTGTTGAACAAAGGAATCAACACGAACTTTTGTGGAAACTTGAACATAAACCTTGTAACGACGACCACACATGGGGCTTATAATTTAAGTCACCTCATTTCAGAAAGTCCTGGACCTGTGTTGCATCGATATCAACACCGGGAATGCAACACCTACCTCACCAGTAGTCAACATCTCTTCTACCTCTTCAAGTTTCCATCTCCAACCACCAACTACCTTCAACTCCATCAGCGTAAAAACCACAATCATCTCGCAAGAAAACCACTCATAGCCCCATCATGTCATCACCTCCCAACACCAAACAAGCCAGCGCTTCAACCACCAACGACCTCCCTCCACACCTCTACTGGATCCCCATCTCAACAGCCGTCGCCACACTTCTACCCGCCATCTACGTGGCCTATCTCACGTTGAAACCCGGCATCTTGTCTCCTGACATGAGATACTTTCAGAACCTTTTCCCAATTCATCCAAATCCAGACACACAAGACGAGAAATGGACGGAAGAGGAACTACGCACAGTGAATCACGAAGTCACGGGGGAGATAAGTGAAGACGAGACTTTCGGTCTCGAGGCGGAAGATTATTCGTGGGTGATTGTTGATCACGAAGGCAAGGGCGATGGTATCCGGAGGACGCTTCTTACGAGGACGAGATGTGCTTGATTGGTGACTTCGTTCTAGCGACATTGAGGAGTACCTCAGCGAGACTTTTGGTGAGGACAGCGTTTGGGTATGCTTGATTTCCTTAGGTTAAGCTATCACATCCCATGGCTTGACGAGAATGCTTTGAGTACAGTCAATCACCCTCCAGCGACTATCACATCTGAAACAGTACATTTAGCCAATATCGCCTTTACAGAAGATCATCCAATATATTGTAGCTGAAGAATTCACTTTTAACCATGCCTTTAATGAGATATAACGTTGCGCACACAGGGGTCTTATTGAGACAAAGACGCAGCGGCACAGCAAACGTACCATGCTAGCAAGCTTCTAACAGTAGCTGTGGGTGGGGTAATGGGACTACGTAGAATGCGAAAGAGTTTTAGAATCTTGATGGAAAAACAAAGCCTAGCTTCGTCTGGAGAAAGCCTGGTCTCTCTTCGGACTTTTGAATATTTTACCAAAGGTAGGCACCTTTTCGACTAACTTCCATAGCGTTTCGAAGATCTTGTATCCATTATATAAGTATATCTTTCACTATAGAGACAAGCTTCCGTTCATTTAACAGAGTGTTGAATTTGTACGCTAGACCTTTTCTAGTTGTGAATTTGGGTGTTCTCTGAAATTTCACGCAAGTAGAGATTGTAATTGAGCAAGCGTAATACTGACTACGCCCACTGTATTCAAAAATATTCTAAGGTTCTTGAATCATCCTTTATCGATCAACTGATGGTGTAAATAGGTGTTTCACCGCGCCGGATAGGGTTTACCCCAGCCGTAGCGCGTAGGAAAGGGAGTATATCGTCTCTACCCTCAGCCACGTCGCAGACCCTCTTCGCAATTGTATTGAGGTCCATGGTCTTGCGCCCTGAGCTTATACATTATAACATCACCGGGCTATTAGCATCCGGGTTCACTGTTCTTTCTTCCTTTTCCCTTTCAAACATTCATTGAGGTGCATATCCATGTATCCATCGTAACAAGACTCCGAATCATATGCTGTTAAAACGTTTGCATGTGGCCCAACAGATGATTTTCCACAGGAGCATTCGAGCCTTCCTCGTCAACGCCAGAAGCTGCGGGATTGCGTTGACGCTGTCGGTCGAAATACTTCAGCGCTTTCCACAGGTCGACAGCGAGTCCAACGTAGATAACACTGCGCCATTAACACCGTTAGCGAAAACTCTCTACTGTTACCAAAAAGACGCACGACGAAGTGAAAAAGACCTACAAAAACACCCACGGTAAAACCGCAGACCCGATCGCAGGTTTATCCATCGCCTTGGAACCTGCGTCGACCACCTCGCCCGGGTTCCACCGGCGACAATGTATGCCCAAGCACCCTGGATCGCTATTACTGCCAATGGTGGAGCCACTATCACTATTGGTAGAAGTACTCTCATCGTCTTGAGACACAGCTTCGGGGCTATGAGCGAGCAGGTAGCATAGTGGGATGGCGGCTGTAAGCCAGAGGATCACTATAAAATTGAGGACGGTATAGGCGATTCGGGCATTGGGTGCCAATGTCCAGCGTTGAGGAAGGATTTTGGAAGAGGCCGGTCGGGATGGAACGGAGGACGATTTCTTGATGGCACCGAGATAGGCTGTAAGGAATGGTGTGACGAGTATTGATGACACTGTCTGTATCAAAGACTTGGGTTAGCAAACAAGATCGATGATAGTAGCGCGAACGGAGTCAAGCTTGACGAAGGAAGGGGTATCTTTGCTTTTCCTTGGGTCACACGGCCCGACTACCTCGGAGAACGAGAAGGCTCCAGGCTCGCTGTACGAGAAGGAAATTGGAAATCGGTGCTGGCCTACCACAACGACGTTCCAGACTAGAACTCCTCGCAGAAAGCCGAAATCTTGTAAGAGGAAGACGACGTCAAGAACAATATTCACAGCAAGAAAGAAGATGAGCGACCAGGTAAACTTCGTGTAATTACCGCCATATAATCGTTTTGTAGCCTTGTCATTAGACATATCTGCTGATCATCAAATCTTCATCAACAGCAAGAAGTCATCATCGTTTCTCAAATAGCTTTCAAAGAATCAGCAGTTTAAAGGGGTATACTCTGGTTAATAGAAAGGCTACTGGAATTTGTTTGGACCGGCAAATTGCAATCTGGATACTTGCATTATGTGAGCTGCGTTTGGACGTAAATGAACAGGCTGAAACGTCACCCTCGGCACAGCCGGGAAATCGAAGCCTATAGGGCGGCGGTGCTGGCCACAGACGAAGATACGCATACTACATTATGTATAGGTATTAAGAGCGAGTACTCGTATACTATTAAGAGAAGCCATTATATTATTAAGAGTAGGCGAAGACTCAGCTATAGATACGAGGCTTGGCTGCGCCTGCGCAAGGCAGACCGCTCGGACTCGGCCCACTCCGCGATACTTTTTGGCTAGGGGCCGATAAAGCAGTCCATCCCAATAAGGATATTAGCTAAACTGCCATTGATCTTGGTCAATACAGGGCGGAGGTTGGTGTGCGAGCAGTGGCCGCAGTGGATGACCGAAGACGCTCTATCCCGCTAGGGCCGCGCAAACGACGCGAATTGAATCGAAGGTTCAGGAAGGGCGATGGTGCATCGTCATGTTGCGCTTTTCATGCTCTACCGAAGAAACGACCATGCCAGAGTTCTCAAGGTCACAATCTTGCAAGACCTTGCTGAGGACTTGCGTCGATGCGTAGCTGCCGTTTGAAGCGGTCACTCTAATCACGCAGTATTGCGATCCTTGAAGACCTTTGGAACGTTGCTAGGAAGACAATACAGATCCACCCGAGCGTTCTTATATGTTGTATACCATCAGTCTCCTAACCCGACGGCCGGGTCGTGCTATAGGGTTTCACAACAGCTGCCGTGGGTAGCAGATTCTAGACGATTTGACTATTTGTGAGAATAGGTCGCTTCCAGCGCCTATGGCAAAGGTCGCATATGCTCCGAGTGCAGTCCTTGTTGCCCAAAGCACTCAATTCTGAAGATCTTGCGATGGATGGAGCCGGTCGCGTATACGCCCAGTCGCGTTGAGAAATGCTCGTCTCCTTGAGTCGCTATTTCGCGAATTGATCCTTTGAAGATGACGAAGAGGCTGTCACATTTTAACTGTGGCTAATAATTCCCTACTTACTTTGACCTTCGTCAAGATCCTAGTTTGGTGGTATCCTGACATGCAGGTTTTTGTTTGGTTCTTGTGCCAAGTCTGCTTGCTCAGCTCAGCCGCTGTTGTCACCCCTGCCATCTATCTGAATGCCAGCAAAGTGGATACTCTGATAGCGAATTCGTCAAGGCTGGGATCTATGGATCCACGATTCAATATCGACGCTGCCTTCGAAGGGCCCAGACTTCCCCTCATTTCAGTCTTGGTGAGTATCGTGGAACTCCTAGTAGATCTGGGTCTACAGGATTTCTCAGGTCGCGCTGAGCTAGAGTCATGGAAGTCCAAATCGTGATATTGCCCGACCTTGCGGCAGGATATATAGAACGCCGATTTGTCATCTGGGGTCTCAGTCAGCTTGCTGGTCTTATGATCAATGCACGACGTTTTCAGACCGTCACATTTAAAACTTAAGTAAGCCAATGTTTCGCGAATATATATCAGCTGTATCAATCCGTTGCGATATGAAGAGTGTTTAGAGAAGCGCTGAGTTGGGACAACACAGGTGGAAAGGAGAGAAGGTCGGTGGGATCATGTTGACCAAATGGCCGCCAAGACTGGATATAAGTGAAGCAAGCTCGTCAAATTCGACACAAGTCTTTAGCAAAGTCGTTAATTCGACCATTGCGCAAAGCGCAGCTTAAGCCTCACGCTTCTCCAAGAACCCAAGAATCACGATTGATGCGTACGATGAGCGCTTCAGCGTCAAAGCCAGTCTGCATGGATTGACTTTGGACCTCTTCGAGGTCTTCCGGATGGTAATTGCGATACTCGTCGACGCGGCCGTGAACGGAGCCTCCCAGAGGATCACGGAATATTCTTCACCAGAAAACCTTGCAGGGGTTGAAATTGCCATTATTACCCCAAACCCAGCACGTACGCATCCACCGTTCTTCGAAACGCAGTGGCTTCTGAGTTTGATGGCCTCCATACCAGAGTACATGATCAAAAAAGGAGTCTTCATGGAGGCTGCAATTGTGGTCAAGGTGGATGGCGTCACAGTAGCGAATGCAGTAGTGACAAAGAAACTGTCTGTTGTCAGGTCGCCACTGGATTCTTCGAACATCTCAGCGTCTTAAGCTGTATAGATGCCTTATGTGGTAACAATACCGAGAACGGCGGTCGATCACTCCCCGTTGGACACGAGAAGTGATGAGTAGAGGCAGTACATATGTGGCATCGTCCATCGACCAGGATCGAAAGCTTCGCTGAACTAGCTTGACCACTAGAATAGGTGGAAAGCTGAGCCTAAACCACCATGGTAATTGTTCCGTAGATCCTTGATGAAGTCTCGGTCTTTTGTGAGACCTTTTCTAACGACTACATAGTCTAAAGCTATATAAGAGTTTCGTGATTCCACACACCAATGGACAAAGGTTTCGTCCTTGGCGGCAGATAGTGCTACTATTTATCAAGTTGCTGGTCCTGTTGTTAGAAAACATTGATACCAAGGATCGTCTCGAGCGTAACACCCAGCTTTTTGGCGCCGACGAATTTGATGTGGAGTAGTGTGGAAATACTGCAGGCTGCGTTGTGGGTAAGACTGAATTTACCATTACCATATGTCTGTGCCCTTGAGCTAATGTGACCGGTACATCGGTGAATAGTTGGTTGCCGCATTCCTAAATCATGAAATTATTAGACGATGACGCAAGATTTTGAATTGGGGGTCTTGCGTACACATTCCCATGATATTCGCGTAAATCCTGGTGGGCAGATCTGGCGCCTCGGATTCAATGGCCACCATACTATGGTCCGTCTACAAACGTTCTCCAACGACTCTTTCATTTTGTCTATGATATCCAAAGCCACTACCTTGTCGCTGTAGGCAAATTGAACCTTGCTGCCAGCATCTTCCGGACTCGTGCTTGAGAGTAAATTCCTCCCCACCACTCTTTGCATTCATGGCTGCAGATCCAGGAAAATGAGCAATTTTTTCGTGCCCAGGATCAGCATGGGTAAAAGCCGTACAGTATACGTCTGGTAGTCGCTGCCGACCGGAGGTGCGCCGTCTTCACAGGCGAGGCAATGGCTGTAGAGTTTTCCTTTGCGAGATCCTCTTCCAGGCAGATTTCGGACTTTGATGCGCCGTAGCCGCCACTTGATTCGGATGAGGCACTAGCAATGCTTGCCTCACTTTGTAAGCCCTCATGACTGTATGCTTTACGTGACGAGGTGTCGTCGTTCTCCGGTGCATCAACTACAGCCACCAATGTGGGATGATCGGTTGCCGAAGAGGGTTTATGAGAAATAAGCAAGCCCTTGTCGCTCGATGATTGTGGATGGTTGGTATGTAAATACTTCTGGGTAGTGATTTCTGGGGTCAGGGGACTGCTTCCGTGAATTGAATTTAGGCCGATTCATGGCCGCGGAGTTGTTTTATTGCGGATCCTCCTGGAGGAAGATTGCGGAGGAAAATTTGGCATCTTGCTCGCTTGATTGCGGCAATGCTATCAATTATGAGCCCTCGTTTGCCCAGCCCTTCAGGATAGAGAGATAGCCTTCTGATCTGTCCCTTGGGCGCTCATCGCTCTCAGGCATGTTGTTGTTGCCGGAATCCTGCTCGTTATCAGAATCAGTAGGGAGGTAGCCAATGCGGTCGTCAGCTCGCAATCTATTTTCAGACGCTGAATCTTCCTCCGTCGAGGGTTCACAGATGCATCGAAAATACTGACCATGAGCCTGTAGACCATCTTCTCCGCCTTTCCGATCATATGTGATGGCATCTTTCCTGTGCTGCGGGTTATTGGCCTTGTATCTCTTTTCCCTGAAACATCGCTCATAGTCGTTGAGGTCCACATTTCTCAGTCCCTCGAGCAAGCCAAATTCGCCTATAAATTCATCCTTTTCTACACCTCGTCAGCACTTTTGTATAGAAAGCCACAGAGAGTGGGGCTTCACCTAACACAGAGGGAAAATCCAGGCATAAATACTTCTTTTGAATCACCTCCAGGGTCCTATATTCCGCATGGCGAGGCCATCGAATTCGGGCGATGTCCCAGTCGTGCAAGCCATTGCCATCCCTTTGCTCTACACAATGTCGTCGGATTTCAATTTTTTTTGCAGTGCTTCCCAAGACGACTCTTCGGCAAGATTTTTTAGGGTTTTGGCAAAGACATAATTCCGGCTTGAGGGATATACTTGGGTCAACTATCTCAACATCAGAGACGTATCATAATGAACAGAGAACGAGATTGTTGAACCTACACTGTATGTGAAGAAATGCGTATCGCTTCTCGCTCATGGTGAGGATGATCAGTACCGGCGGCTCCGGTCGTAATAGCGCAATGCCATCATCACCACTGCCCTTTACACGTGAGTTCACACTACAACTTTTCGATACAAATGTCGCGCTTGACATGCCTGTGGAATATCGATGCATTGTGTGACCACCAAGCGGCGGTGATTGGGGGCTTGAAACCGTTGGGCTCCTGGGCTCGGGAAAGATGTTGGTCTCCACCTCTGATGACAATTTTGGAAGCGGCTTCAAATGCCACAGCTGCAATCGTCCTTTTCCGGACTTATGGGGCTTAGACGAACCTTCGATGGACCAAGACACATTTGACATGTCGTGAAAGACCCTATACCCGGTCAAAGCCTGCTGCAATCGGGCAACGTCGGTAGCCTCCTTCAGAGTAAGCCACTTCTGGTTTTGCCCTTGATTGGTGCACAGAAGTACATTGTTGGTAGGCTTCGAGAAGTCATCGGGACTTGCATAAGCAGGGATCAGTCGGGTAAAGTTCATATTGATATCCATGCTCTCTTCTCTGTGAAAGTCTTTATTGAGTTCGTCTTTGGTCGTAGAGACTAGGCGCAACTCGACCTCGCTCTTGCGGAAAATCGTCAGCGCAGATTGGCGGTTGCCGTACGAGCTGGGAAGACTAAGCTCCAAAATTTTCTCTTCTAAAGGTCTTTCCTCCGCAAGATCAGGTGGGCGAGGTGAGGCTTCCTCCACGACCCAAATTGAGAAGCAGCTATCCGGAAGCCGGGCTACAGCATCGGCTGCTGGTGCAACTAGATTGCCCGCATCGAACCGCAAGAATTGGTCTCGAATATCGTCCTTGAGCTCTCGCAGGTAGTCGGCCCATAGAGAATCAGCGCCGGCCGCTCGATAGAAGTAGCTCTCTTCGAGTCTACTGGCAATCCATCTCGACTTGACCAGATTGAGATATTGGGTCTCCTCTGGAAAGTTCTGTCCCAACCCGGGCCCGGGGTTGAATTCGACGGTACTGTTGGCAAAAGCAAACACGAGACCGTCAAAGCCTTCTTTGAGCGGGAGGTGTCCCAGGATCTCAAAAGCTTTGGGCTTATTGACGTATAGTGCACCCATGAACCGGAGACTTAGATCTTCGGGAACTGAGAATGATGGCTTCGCGACTGGGCCTGATACTTCTCCAATTGGATGGACGTCCTGTACTAGCACCCCTCGCAAGTCGGCTACATCCCTTCGCAATTGCTTGAGCTCACGTCGGATACCAAGGAGCAGCTGCGTCTCGAAGGGTTTTGCGATGAGGGTGATTTTCGTGACGTGGAAGTGGACACGCTCCTTGAGGCTGGTTACGTCTCTTTCAGTTGCAGACCACCATATAACATTGTCGACGAAATTGGCTGCAGATCTTCGAAATTTTGAATTGTCGTCCAACAAGGCCTCACATTCACTCAAGGTAGCCAGAAAGTCCCCAGTGACTTCCTGCAAGGTATTCGGGCCAATATGATGGGCGTCTTTGTGCCACGGCCGTCGTGGATGTTGGACGTCGGCATTGTTGACGATATTCTCCAAACGCTTCAGGCTGTCACCCAAAAGATTGATCTCTCTGCCGAATTGGAGGTATTTGACGTCTGAAGGTTGAGGGACAATGTGTCAGTTGAAAGGCGTTGAGCGCGAAGAGGTTTGAACTTTGAACTGCGGGAGATGCCGAAAGGCGACCCGTACGACTAGCGCACCGACACAGTGCGGGGAATCCTTCTCTCCTCTGGAGGAAAACGCAACTCACCTGCTCCTCGCGCTTTCGTGAAACATTGCTGGTAAATGTCATAGGCCAGTTTGCCTCCCGCCACGAGATCGGACACGGAGAAGCCAAATGACATGTCTCTACACTGTCAATCGATAGGCGTTCGAATCACTGTTCAGATGTGTGTTCAACTGCGAGAAAGCCCAAGGATGGGCATTGCGACCATAGATACTGTTGTATTGAGAGCCTCGAGACTCCGCCCCGACCTCAATAGACGGCCGTCCCCCTCACCGGTCACATTGTCACTCGATGGTGTCAACGACATGAGTCAAACTGGATAAGGATGCAGCCTGATCGTACTTTCCGGTCTACGAGCCACCACCGTCTCGCTACACTTGTAGAATGATTGGTGGATCGATAGCGTGGCGCTATGACTGCAGCAGTCTTTTATCCGCATTTGGACATCAGCAGTTAGCCCGCCGGAAAATGCCGAAAATGAGGCTTTCAACATGGTGCTATAGTACACTTGAGGACCGTCTCTGTGCGTGCGGTAGCCTCGTCGTCGACGTTACGAGCTCAGCCTCATGGCCCATGGCCTTGGCGAGATGATTCATAAAAGGCTCTCTCCTGTCTTTTCAGCGCCAGTCCGCCAGTGGACCTGTGAGGCTAGAGAACCATCCTCCGCCTTGCATTGCTCTGATATCCGCCAATCTAGCAAACCAAACCCAACTTCCTTCAAAATCTAGGATCCCTAGCGGAACCCATCGTTCATCATGCCCTTAGAAGCCGACGATCAACAGCGAGTTGATGAAGCAATAGCGGAAGCTGGTGCGGAGGGTTCGACCAAATTGCTCGTTCGAGACGCCGCAGAATCCCAGAAACTGGGCCCCGTAACAGTGATTTGCACGATTCTGAATCGCACTATTGGTAATCCGAGTGTAGAATTGGTTGAGAAAGAATGACTACTGAATCTGAAATACAGGATCTGGCATATATGTGACACCTGCCATAGTGCTGAAGAGTACTGGCAGCGTTGGCATCTCGCTATTACTATGGGGCTTTGGTGCTGTAGTAGGAATGGCAGCTCTTCTAGTCTGGCTCGAGCTAGGATTGTCTGTCCCCAAGTTTGAAGTACCCGATAGAGACACGACGGATTCAGATCGAGCAAACGACACCATGCTGCAAAGCGTACCACGCAACGGCGGAGAGAAGAATTACCTTGAACACGTGTATAAGTCTCCAAAGCTGCGCACAACATGCATGTATGGAGTCATCTATGTTATATTAGGCAACCTATCGGGCAACGCCGTCGCTCTCGGCATCTACGTTATGGAGGCTGCTGGAGTTGAAGGCCACGACTCGGCAATTCGTGGTTTAGCAGTCGCTAGCCTTACCTTCGCTTGCCTACTCCACGCTGCGTGGAGAAGAGGTGGAATAGTCTTGAACAATATGCTAGCTTTTCTGAAAGTCTCGGTCTTATTGGCCATCATCGTCATTGGCTTTGCAGCATCCGCAGGCGCTTCATTTGGGCATGGACCTGTGCATGGGCAGACGATGAACCCTACCACTCACAAAACGACCTCCAACTTCAACACGCACTCGTCCTTTGCGAATGCAAGAAGCGACACAGCTAGCTACGCAAGCTCTATACTGTTCGTGGTATACACCTACAGTGGCTATGAGCAGCCGTTCTATGTGAGTAATCAAGCAGAGATACCCAGCCACTTCGGCTAACAGCCATCCACAGGTTCTTAGCGAAGTGTCGCGTCCTAAGAAGACTTTCGCCAAATCCACGATTACAGCCATGAGTCTTGTCGGAGTGATATTCATGCTCGTGAATGTCGCATATGTATGTCATTTCAAACTCAATGATAGGCTCGCGGCTGATCAATGTAAAGCTCTGTGCGGTCTCGGTGGACCAGCGTTTAGACAGGAATCTCGACATGGCCACGGTTTTCTTCAGCGAGGTATTCGGCAATGATACGGCCCAGCGCGTTATGTCAGGGATCATTGCGCTTTCGATCTTTGGGAATATCGTTGTCATGACATTCACGGCCTCGAGAGGTAAGAGGAAACCAGCATCTTGACTCGCGAGACCCTGGATCGGCTGACCTGTGCCTCGGACGTGTAGTCAAGCAAGAAATAGCTAAAGAAGGCGTGCTGCCCTTTTCCCTTTTCTTTGCTAGAAGCACGACAACGCCATACGCATGGCTAAAGCAGCGACTGAAGTCTTCAAAGTCCCCAGAGTCTAAAAGCCCGCCGCCGGAACAGAGTCCCGCCGCAGCACTATTCCTCCATTGGATGTTCTGCATGATCATGATCGGATCGACTTCCTCGCGCATTCCGGACGTGGCTTATACGCTACTGGTATCGCTCTACTCCTATGTTGTCGTTGTCTTGGTAGGCTTCCTCGTAGCCAGCGGACTCCTCTATCTCCGCTATAGTGAAGGCAAAAATTGGACAAACAACGCCGGCTTCCGCCCCTGGGGTGGCCCAACGGCCGCAATGATTTACTGCATAGTCTGCGCATTTCTGCTCGTCGCAGCGTTCATTCCGCCATCGGCTGGATCTCCTTTTGCCAAGTTATCTACCGGACTCGAATGGTATATTGTGCCTACCGTCGGCTTGAGCACTTTACTTCTAGGCTACGTCTACTATCTCAGCTTCCAATATCTGGTTCCCCGCATCAAGAGAAAGATCTTGGTGGTGGAGAGGGAAGCTGTTCTCGTGAAGGAGAGAGGTGAATGGGTCCAAGCCGTCGAGCTGGTAGAGGCTTCTTGGTTCGCGAGACCAGGACCAGGCAGCACTTCTGCCGATTGGCATGATGCGAACTATGATATGGAAAGGGTGACGGTATCGGTCGCGAAGTGAACGTAGCACCGATCTCACAGTTTACGCATTTCGTGGATGTTTAAGTCCAATCTCCGGCAGGGGTATGACTATATTTTCCATATACCTAATCTTTCCAACCGTGGATGAATAAGTCGCTTGCTGGTCATGGCATTCACAGCAACCGTCCAGCTCGCTCTTCGAAGTCAAGCGACTTTCGGCGATGCACCGGATTGTGCGCTCTTCCTGATTCTCGTAAGTCACAGAGGAGATAATTAGTACGCTGATCGTTTACCCAAAAACAGGAAAGCGTTCTACAATTGACACTTCTACAACATTATGCCTTAGCGTTGTTTTTGTTTTTGCTAAAAGCTGCGTCGTAGGGAAGGCGATCGGGAGTGTGGGCTACATCCCCAGCACAGTAAGTGATATTGAGACGGTTGAGTTTCATTGATCAAAGGAGACTGGTCAAAGGAGATTGATCAAAGTAGCATGTCATGATATAGCAGAGCAAGGATCTCGGGCACCTCCGGCAGAGTACCCATCGAATAGGTTTGCAGTCAGAGTTGTTAGACGCCATTAGCTGACCTCCTTAATTTCAATCTGGCGGTTTTGTTGAATGTATAGGTCACAATTTTTTTGGGAATGTCAGTTGTCTAAAAGATAGCATACTCAGGTAGACGTTTTGCGGGGTGCAGTATCAGAGCTTGCTCACGACTAGTGGCACTGAATATGTTCATGATCTTCATTCCATATCTAAAGTCAATGTGTGCTCAAGGCTATCACAAGGTATGATGTTCATCTCTCAGGGGCTAGAGAAAGGGGATCAGTCAATAATCTGCCGCAGCACGGTTTTAAAAGGGACAGTCGTATACTTCGGATCACAATTCTGGACTGCCAACTGGGCAGCAATGTCATATGTTCGTGATGCTAGAAGAATCCTACTGAGTTTGGCACGGAGAAGCAAGGCGCCAAGGCCCTAGTTCCATAACTCCCAAATCAGCTAGTCCCTTTGTGGGTGCCAATTTAGAGATAGCAGCTCTCAAACGCAACTACTTGGTCTCGTCCCCGTTGACAGCACCATCTCCGTTTGCGTCTACCTTCGGTGGCATCTCGACAGCACCACCAGGTGAATCTGCCATCCTTGCAGTCAACACCTCTACACCTTTCTCGGTCACCAGCAACGTGTGCTCGAATTGGGCAGTTCTCGTGCCATCCTGGGTAACGCTCGTCCAATTATCGGGCCATGTCTTGTCCTTGTAGGTACCAAGACTGATCATAGGCTCAATTGTGAAAGTCATGCCCGACTTCGCAATACCCACCGCCTTGTTCTTGGCATAATGAGGCACGTTCGGCGCGCAATGAAACAGCGAGTTGACGCCGTGGCCGCAGTAGGTCTTGATGACGCTGCAGCCCTTGGACTTCGCGTGCTTTTCGATCACGGTGCCTGGATCCTTGAATGCCATGCCAGGCTTGACGAGCGCAATTGCTTTTTCCAGGCACTCTCGTGCTGTTTCTGTGACTCGGACTGTGTCGGGGTCTGCGAGGGCTTTTGCGCCGACGTAGTATGTCTCGTTGAGATCTCCGTGATAACCTCCATGGTAGAGAGTTACATCTAGATTGACTATGTCCCCGTCTTCTAGCTTGCGTTGGTCGGGTATGCCATGGCAAATAACTTCGTTGACCGATGTGCATACCGATTTAGGGAAATGGACGTAATTCAGGGGTGATGGATATGCCTGTGACAATTCATGAGTCACTACTTCATCTACACATCTTTGTGAACACAAAGCCTACATTTCTTTCGATGCAAGCTTTGTGTACCACCTCATCAATGTAGTCTGTTGTGACACCAGGCTTGATCTCTCTTGCAGCCAGGTCAAGCACTTCCCTCGCTAGCCTGCACACTTTCCGCATTCCGTCTTGTGCCTTCTTGTCCAGGATTTGGATAGTGTTCCGTCCCACGAACTTGTATTTTGGATCGGCATCTTCCGCATAGTTTGGATGCGGTATGGATTCTGGGACTGTGCGTTTGGGCGTCAAAGGGTAGGCAGGCCGTAGTGGTCCTGTGAATGGGAATGTGGGGTAGGGATTGTGGGGCGCGTTTGACTTGTGAATGGCTTTATGCTCTGGCTGCAGAAGCATCAGCAGTCTGGTCAGCTATCATGTAGATCTGTGTACCTCACGATAGCACAAGGTGTCATACCCAACTCCTTTTGAAGCAATCTTGTGAACAAAACGAGCTTTCTATTGAAAGCTTCAAGCAGGTCGGGCACTGCAAAGATCCAGCGTTATTTGGGCATTCCACGCCTTTGCACTTCCTGCTCTCTGATGCAGCTGGCGCCATTCTGAGCTTAGCTCTGAGTGTTACTGATCGACTCAGAGGGGCATGGCGGGGGACAAGTTGCGCCTCACTTTTGTAATGAACCTTCAAGACAAAACTCTCACATTTACTAGCTATGAATCTGACAGATCCAGACCATCAGCGAGTCGATGCTGCAGGTTGCCAAGCGTTTGGTAAGTACGGTAGGGCTGAGTCCATTAGCGCACTTCTGAGTTTACGCCTTCATCGCCTCCCATAATGTCATCATGAACTAGAATTTGTATTAGAAAACTTCACATTATATATATATTCGGGCTACATATGTTCTCGCTGTTTGCAATCCTAGTCTGATAGTGACTGAGAAGATGACCAAGCAAAAAGTCATAGTCGTGGGTGCAGGACCAGTCGGTGCTCTTGCAGCGCTTTATGCAGCTAAAAGGGGCGACGAGGTCCATGTATATGAGCTACGAGCCGGTATGTTCGAGCCTTTACCTTGATACTTCTCCATCCTATTCTGTCCATGTATGAGGATTTGCAACTCTTTCAAGCTTTCCAGCTGCATGGTCTCACCCATCGAATCTCAGTCTCTGTTATCATCGTCTATCATCCTGCCTCGAGGCTAGATTTCTGATCTGGATAATGTGTAGACCTCCGCGATCCGTCAACGACCCCCTTAAACTTTACCAAATCCATCAATTTGGCACTATCAGAGCGAGGAATTAATTCGATGCGACATGCCAATGCCGAAGGACTTCTTGAAGACGTGCTAGGAGAGACGATACCTATGCACGCTCGAATGATACACGGTCGAGATAAGAGCGGCGCCCTCTCCGAAGAATCTCAACATTATGATGCACATGGAAGGGTACACTTGCAACTTGTCTATCTAATGTAACTTTGAGCTAATGAGCATCAGCATATACAAGCAGTAGACCGTGCTAGTCTCAACAAGCGTTTGTTAGATGCTTTGGAGAGGTTACCTAATGCCACATTGCACTTCAATCACAAGCTCACAGGTGCCGACTTCAACAAAGGGACAGCCTGGTTCGAGCAGCACGGTAATTCGAAACGGACTGGCCATCCGCAAAACCCCACCCAAAAAGAGGGCTTCTCGCAAGATAAACAGCGACCAGAAGAAATCCCAGTCAACTTTGACCTCTTGATCGGTGCGGATGGTGCACATTCCGCTGCCCGCTTCCATATGATGAAATTCGCTCGCATCGACTACCAGCAAGAATATATCGACACACTATGGTGCCAGTTCCATATTGATCCTAAGTCGTCAGACGCGGACTTTGCAATCCACCCTAATCGGCTGCATATCTGGCCCGGTGGCTCACTGATGTTCATCGCAATACCATCGCTCGACAAGTCTTTTACTTGTACCCTCTTTGCTCCTGTGTCTTACTTTGACTCCATCTCCGAACATCCCGAGAAGAAGCTTCAAAAGTTCTTCCATCGGGACTTTCCTGGGGTCTGTCCAGACTTGATCTCCCCTTCAAACCTAAAGAAGCAATTCCGCGAAAACCCACATCTACCCCTCATCTCCATCAAGTGTAAACCTCATCACTATAAATCTAGCGTTGTTATCCTTGGCGACGCAGCTCATGCCATGGTTCCGTTCTACGGCCAAGGCATGAATGCAGGTCTCGAGGACGTTCGAGTTCTCTTCAACATTCTGGACAAACATGGGGTCTACAATGCTGTCATACACGACAGCGAAGCGCGTGCGAGAGCGAGAGAATTGGCATTGGACGAGTATAGCGTACAACGAACGCCCGATGCCGCCACGATCAACGATCTAGCACTTAAGAACTACGAAGAAATGTGCTCAGGGGTTCAGTCACCTCTTTACAAGATGAGGAAATGGATGGAAGAGACCGTCAATGTGTATCTGCCCAGTCTTGGTTGGAGAACACAGTACACCAGAGTCAGCTTCGAGAACCAGCGCTATAGCGAAGTTGAGAGAGCTGTCGAAAGGCAAGGCCGGATACTCATTGGCGTTCTTGCGCTCAGTGTCGTAGGTTTGGGAGGTCTCGGTGCCTTTGGATTGGCAAGACGAGGCTATACAACACATGTTGGAAGGTGGCTCCGCCAGATTGTCCGTTAACACAAGACTCCGTGGAAGTAGTTTTCCTGGCCAATTCCTTTAACCCATGACATCCGTTGCGGAAGGTCTGGACTATCAACATTATCGACAGCAGCGCTAGATTCCTACATCAATGGCTTCAAATTGCTTCGCTCAACAGAAACAACATTACACCGCTTTCCTTTCCCAGTCGAGGGATCGCCAAGCTTAGGAAAGAATACAATGGAACGCCAAGTCTCTGCCAAGAGCCAAGTCATATAGATGCCACACTTATAAGCGATTATAGCAGCCACAGGCCCGCCTTTTGAATACCAAGAAATGGAATACAATGTCTCCCGTTTACATACTTCCCGACCGAATAGCCAGATGGGCGAATTCCCTCTGCTGACGTACCCCTTACAGCCTCAAAATCGTCCCCATGCCGATGCTTTTATCCATAGTGGATCTTCTCAGCTCCAAACACTCACCACTCAGGGGTCAATACTCTGTTCGCATTCTCACCCCCCGCCATGGAAGCCCTCCTCATCACTTTCCGCAAACACCACGATTACAGCAAAAACATCGAAACAACCTGGCGCCCCACAACCACACTCCCCCTCTTCCTCCCGCCCGAACCCAGCCCCTTGCACGTCCTCCTTAACATAGAGCCCGAGATGCGAAAGGCCTTGCAGGAATTGCTAGACACGCGTAGTCAATTCGTTGGATGGTGAATCCCTCTCTACCTTTTTCCAATATAAAGCAGTCGACGAGTATAATCTTCTTACGCGGAAAGCAGGAAATTGTATGTGGTTGGTGAACCCAGATCGTTCCGTGCGTCCCCGGCGCTGCATGCGCGTACCGATGTTGGGGTTGTGATTGTGAGAGAGCGGGGGGTAGAAAGGGGGTCGAGGGTGGTGGATGAGGTTTCTGATGATGAGTCTGAGTCTGGGCGTCGGAGAAGGTTGCCTAGTTATGCGGATGCGCAGATGTGGCAGTGAGGTTTAGGTAGTTGGTTTGGATTGCGGATGAGTATTAGGTTCTTGAATCAAGGGATCGAGATCGCTGTAGGGAGCGGTGGGTTTCTGAGGGAGGTGTGATTGGGATGGTAGAGGGTAGATGGGGGCTGGGTTCTTCTTTGGTGTTTGGTATCATATGACATGTGGGCTCTCTTTTTCTGTCGAATTTAGTATCGTATGACTCGGTTGATTGCGCTAGCAAAATTCTGTTGGGATGTACTCACTATATCCGCTGCTACAACATATTGTCATAAGGTCAGCGACCTAGCATAAAGAAAGTGGCCTCAATGTAAATTGTGAATGATGAGATCGACAACCAGGAATGCTTGCTCGGCGATTAACCAATAGGGGGTTTCAGACGGTTATGTAACAAGGAACAGAACACTTTTTTGGATCATTATAAATGCTTTGATTCGGTGTGAATGCATAACAGTGATCTGTTCTGGAAAAGTCAGAACACCTTACCGCATTAAGGCAGAAACGACGGAATTACCCGTAAAAAGTGGCTTATGTTAGCTATTATATTCTAATTTTTGGTACAGAAACAGCTATTCGAGCTGTAACAGTTTTCTAGAACATAACACTATTACGAAAGTTGTAACAGGTGGTAAATCGGTGTTTATATAATCAGTAACAGTGTTATGTTCTTTGTTACATAACAGTCTGAAACCCCCTAATGTAACGAGTCTCCGATGGAAACAGGCCTCATTGTAATTGAAAATTAGTATTACAAATGTCCTAGAACGTACTTTGGCAAAATATGAGCCCGCAAGCCTCTGCTCACGCCAGTGCGCGAAACAGCTCTAAATCCTATGTGCACTGCTCTTAGCCGTCCACACCCGAAACTTCTTCCCCCAGATCCACAACACCACTCCAAAGCCACACGAGAGCAATGTGAGACCCATATTCGTCATGAACGGAGGCACGTATCCACCCTTCTGCACCCATGGCGTGACGAATTGCGATACTCCGTAGCCGTATAAATTCTTGTACATGGTTATGGACACGAGTATGGCGCCCGAGGCAGGTTTGTAAGAGTCGATGGCGTAAGTAGCGACGATGGCGGGGATAGCGGCGATTTGTATTCCGGCGCAACCGAAACCGATGATTACTATTGTCTGTTATGTTTGTGTTAGCTGACGTTGGAGGACAGGGGGTTTGCAATTACCCTCCAATTCCAGTGGTTTTTGAAGCCGTAGGAGACTATGAAATTGCCCAAGACCATGATGATTACGTAGGGAAACAGAGTCAGCAGCCTCATCTCAGGCTCTCTGATGCCCTTGTTTTTCTTCGTTAGAGTTGCACTGATTAGATCGCTGGCGGGACCTGCAGTAAGTAGACCAAGGAAGGCGCCCACGAGTGAAGCAAAACTTGTGAATCCCACTGCCTGGGGACTGAAATGATATGGTTGCGGGATCAGGGCTGGGGACTGAATGAATGTAATCATGAGGTAATTAGTGCAGCTGAAGGCAGTAGCGAAGGAGGCGAATTGGACAATCGGGTACAGAAAGACCGTCCAAGGTAGATAAAAGGCGTAGGCGACAGAGGTGATAGGATTCTTCGTAGGCTGAATCGGCATCCACTGTTGCTTGTTGGGTCTGCCACGACCCAAATTATCGTCCTTGGCGATCTCGATCGTTCCCAAATGCAGCTTTTCGCCATCATTGTCGGCCATAGGGTGTGAATTTGGAATTTGGACCTGGACAGCCTCTGCGGCTGGGGGTTCTGCCGGAAGGTCAAATCCTTGATGATCACCATCATTCTTTAAATGATGTTCATTGCGATGCCATTTTGTCTCCGGGAAACCAAAGAGGACAGCGAGAAGAGAAGTGGTGTTCAAAGCAACGTTGAGCCACCAGAAGTTTCGCCAACCAACGTGCTCAGCCATGGAGCCAGAAATGATCGGTCCAAGCTGATCGCAGGTCAGCACCAGCATGTACGAAAGTGGCCAATATCACACACAAATACGGCGGCAAAGAATGAAAAGTAGTAAAGGGTGTTGTAAAATCCCCTCTCATGTAGGAACATGACGTCCGCGATGACTGTTGGCTGTATGACCTGTTGAGGGAGGATTAGATATTGTAGTCGTGGAAAAGTCTTTAGAAGCAATTTACTTCTGCGGGTCCAGCGGCAATCCCTGTTAATACAGCAGCGCCCATAAAGCTTGAATAACTTGTGGCAGTGGCCTTCCAGCAATAACTTCCAATGCAAAGAAGAGTCGAGGACAAGAGAACAAACCTCCGTCCGAACGTGATGCTTAAAGGAACCCTGGCAGGCAATGGTGAGTGAATGGTATCTTCTGAATTGCAGCACAGGACCACCGTTCAGTCAATGGACCGTGCTTACCATAGAAAATTGCTGAATGCCAATACTAAGATTGTGACGCCGGTGATATGTATAACACCAGACAGGTCCGAGTGAAAAGCTTCCACCAACTGCGGAGTAATGGGTGCAAGTGCAATTGGGCCCAAACCCTGAGAGAAAGAAACCAAGGTCGCACACGCGATGGTCGAGAACTTCCACCATGGACTCCAATTCTACGCTTGTTACCACTTGACCTCATCGATGGCTTGTTCGGGCCGGGAAAGCAATGGGAGCATACCAGAGGATCGTGGGCATCGTTTGAAGGTTGCGGGATGAGAACATTGTGACGCCGTTCGCTTTTGATGAAACGATGCGAGCCGTCATCGGCCATGATCTCAGTACCTGGTACGAGGTTGATATGGAAGTCATCTTCGTACGTTTCGCGCCCATCCTGTTGCTTCGAAACATCAGCTGGAGGCTCTTCTGAGTAACCCGCCATGTGCAGTAAAGAATTATCAGATGTTCGATTGGTAGCTACTAGCTGATTGGAATCTTGTATTTTAAGTGCGCATGCTGAACGGTCCATTTGAGACCACTGAGTAGCTCACTTTTTGTACTCCCGTGTCCGCCATATTTTGATGTTGGGGAAATCACAGCAGAAGCACTGCCTTTGACTCTAGGTCATACCATCTAATATATAGCCAGATCAAACGTGATAAAAAGGTACGCCACAACAATACCAATGCCAGCCGGTGCGGCTCGGAGTTCATCCTATTTGAGACTGAAAGAAGTGAACGTGGACCATGAATCATGCACTCATACATAATGTTCATTCTTCCGAAGCATTATGGAGCTAAGACCGAGGATGATAGGCTCTCAGCCTGATGATTGGATTCGGAGAGCCCAGAATCGGTGATAATTATGCTGCATACCCTGTAAAATCTAAAAACATTGAACAAGAGTGGCATGGTCTGCGGATATCGAGTGGGGGCGCCAAATTGTTCCGGTGCGAAATGCAGCAATCAGAGCTGCTGGTTGACCGGTCTCCGACTCTACCGGCTATCGAAATACGACGGCAACAATCCACCATCGTCACTGCATTTGGCCTGTGTGCACTCGTTGGACTGCGTCACGCAGCCTTTTCAAGCCTACCTATCCTTAGCTCATCGTCGTCCTCGACTTCGATGAAGACGGCGTTTCAAAAATTGCGAATCACGGACGGCATTGACATAATTTAACCCAAGAAGATCCGAGGACATCTCAAAGTAGGATCTTCTTCGTTCTTCGAGATATACGAACGGGAAGAAAATGAGATGTTTTCCTGCTGAATTCTACCTGGCGCCAGATTTACCGCTAAGCTTAAAACAGTCTAGTTCTACTCATAAAGTTCGGACTCCGAGCTCCAGCTTGGAGCTCACAAATTCGCACATGAAAGGCCTAGTTCGATGTCAGAATCACTGTCAAATACCTGGAGTCGGTCCAACAACTCCTAAATCTCCAGTCAATGTCTCCAGAAGCTGCACCACTCTCACCGTAGAATACCGAGCATCCTTTCGGTACGCTTCAAGCAGCGTGAAAACCAATCATGAGAGCGCGAACATAGGACAAACGACGACAGACATGGAAGCCACCTGGCTACTGTTAGCCTCCTCGGGCAGGCCAGAAGATGTGATCTTACGTTTCGCTTGGAAGTCAGAGCTAGAGCATGTCAATGATCCAGCTGCTACTGCGTTCAGATGGTATCTCAGAGCATACTTTTTTTGGTAGAGAGATATATACATCCTCTCAGATCGTGGTTGAAAAGGATAGTAGTGCCTTTCATGCTGCGAAATTTGCGCACCACTGCGAAGCTGAGACGTTGCTGATCAGTATATCATATGAATCGAGGAATCAGAAGATTGAATGGTAATTGTGGAGGAAAGATTGCGTGGGCAGAATAAGCATTTGAAACTACGGCAATGCTCGATGAGCTCTTTTGCCAAATCCTTTAAGCAAACCAATCACCAGGTCCCGACCCACCCCCAACCAAACCTCCACACTCCGCCCCCCTCCCCCTCACCCCCGCCGTCCCCATCTGCTCCTGCCAAACCATCACATCCACCAACTCCTGCGTACACACATACCTTCTCCCCCTCACACTCGCCCCAAACTCCCCCCTAAACGCCTTCAACACCCTCCCCCTCAGCTCCTGACAGCTCATCTGGCTCGCCTCTTCCGTATGATCGTTGGGTCTGAACCCGTCTTCCACGCGCGGGTGTATGGGGCTGATGAGGCAGGTGTTGTAGTCGCAGCCGGCGCCGAGGATGCCGGCTTGTTGCGTGTAGAGATCTGAGAGGAGGTTGTGCGGGATGTAGGTTTCGGACGTGATGTGGGTTTGGATGAGGGCGAAGGTGGTGTTTATTGTTGAGCAGCGGGTGGTGCAGAGGGCGTCGGGTTGGCGGAGGGGGGCTTGGGTGGGGTGGGCGGAGAGGAGGGGGATGGTGGTGAGGAATAGGGGTAGGAGTGTAGTCTTCATATTGAGAGAGACTTTTTTTGATGGTTCTGGTGATTGATTCGGTTTGTATAGGAGAGTGACTTGTTTATGGACAACAAGACAAACTCATGAAGGGCCCAATCCCAGATCTTTGACGGCTTGGGCCTACAAGCGGCAGATCGAGGGGTCCTATATAATGTAGCCATGCGGAGGTTATGGACTTGGAATACCGTGTGGGGTGACCCCACAAGCTGCCATGAGGTCGAGACGTAAGCCTCGTGGCTGCCTGTAAAGCATGTGCGTGGCCGATACAACAGCTCGTGCGTATTAAGTTGGTTCCACCCCTAGCCGGAAAGCTACGGATAGAAAGCTTTTGAGTGTGACGAAGAAGTTCAAACCCAAAACCCAACAAGACCAAACACACTTCATGGCTCAGACGCCACCTAGAGTCAAAAAGCCTGTGCGAAGAGACCCATATCGCGAAGGCACAGAGAAACCTCGTCGAAATTGCCGTTTTCTCATATGAGATGAGTAATGTGTAAAACACAGCTTGCAGCAGTCAAGGCATTATCACAGCGGACAGTGAGATCTTTCAGGGCTAGGAGCGTCGTTCCGCCGCAAATGCAGCGTGAAACGATTTTCGGTACGCTCCTTCAGGTGGCTTGCCTCCATATCTATTACTTCTGGCAGATGCAGATCGGATACACTCAAGGCATATTTCATAGTAAATAAAGCTAGACTTGCCACATACCTTCTGACATGCTTTCAGGGCGTGGCCTTTGGGGGCTAGATCTCCAGCCACGGGTCGGACCTGATGCAGCTCAGCATAAGGATCAGCATAGCGCAAGTGGATGGCGATTGTAAAAGAATTTAATTGTGGAGAAGTGAAATGTTCGCTGTTTGCGGGCTGTTTCTGGTTAATATTGGGGTGGTCACGTGGGCTATGACGGGAGTGGTCGCACTTGTCCCGACAAAGCAAGGCTCTTGGCGTTCTTTGCAATGGCAACTTTGTTGCAGTCAGACTTTCATATCATCTGAATTGATGACCGATTCTTTATTCTTCCTCCATATTATGAGATGATAGGGCCTTAGACTTACTCATGACCGATTGGGTCCGGTTTAGAAACATGAGTGGCTCCAAGGCTGGAGAGGTGCAGCCAACGAACGTCTCGCTATCTGCTCTGAAACTCTCGCCGTTTCCCTTACAAGATCACTAGATACCGGTTGACGTAGACGTCTAAGCCTGAACAGTTGCTGAATCTTTAGTCTGAACTGATCTTTCCAAAGATTCCGTTGAAGGGCTTTGGGGTTGCTGGCAGTCACGGATGGACACTATGGGACGACAATTGCAGGTCCTTTGAATTTATACTCTGCCTTCGGCATATTATCGGTCCAGCAGAGGAGAGTCTCATGCTCTGTACACCTTTCTTCATCTCTCGCATGATGATTTGAGCAAGCCTGCCTTGTGTTGATGATGTAGAAAGGTAACGAGAGCATGCTGTGGAAAGGTGAACTTGGCGCACTTATTCGTATACTCTGTCCTCAGGGGCCAAATTCTGGGCTTTGTGATATTTTGACAGGTCGCAAAAGACGAACGGTATTGGTAGCAGCTCGAGGGGTTTTCATTTCGTTGCTCGTTATTAGGGACGATCGGCGCCCTTGTGTACTCATCGACGAGTTCTGCACAATTCTTTTGCAGCCTGTGTGGCCAAATCGATATTTTGTACTCGAGAACCTAGAACCCAAAGCAATCCCACAACCCTTTTGTTTGTTACCGCACCGGTTTCTTTGGCCGAAAACGGCTTTCTGTCATATTGGTCCCCGCACCGTTTGGCTTTGTCTTACCACTGCACATTCCACTTCCATCCTCGTCATCTGGACTCATCTCACCATCGCAGACTCCAGGTATATCGTTTCTCTCAAGCTAGCTGCTGTGCATTATGCTCATCCCTAGGACCACTGTCTTCACGCTAAGCGCTCTTAGCCTTCTTGCACCGGCTGTCCATGCAACCCCTTACGGCCAAAATCCTAAACACCACCTCGCTGGTAGGCAAGCAGCTCCCAGCTTCGTCAATGTTCCGCTCGCCGAGCTGCAGATTGCCAACACCAATGTTACGAATGGTCCGTCGAATCGTAGCACCCCCAATTCAGCCCCATATGCAATTCCATTAAACAGCAGCTCAAATAGCTCTTTTGATGCTTCGTCTTCAAAGAACGTTGCAGTCTACTATGGTCAATCGCCGGCCACGGAGAGCGTCACTCTCGAGCAAGTCTGCCAAGACAACAACGTCGACATCGTTATCCTAGCTTTTCTCAAATATTCCTTCGGCCCAGGCGGCTATCCAACTGTCGACTTCGGCGGCGCCTGCGGTGGTACTCCATCAGTGGCAGCCAATGCTAGCAACGCTACCGGCCTCCTATCTTGTCCGGAGTTGGCGAACGACATCACGACCTGCCAAAGCCTCGGCAAGAAAGTCCTGCTAAGCCTCGGAGGTGCGGAAGGTACAATCAACTTCACCAGCGACGCACAAGCCATTACTTTCGCCTGGACGATCTGGAACCTCTTTGGTGGTGGTGATACGACGTCCGACCTTCGGCCCTTTGGGGCGGTCAAAGTCGATGGATTCGATATCGACAACGAGAACAACAGTACACAATCCTACAATACTCTTGTCTCTGCCATCCGTAAAACCTATGCCGATGACAAGACTAAGCAATACTATATCTCCGCCGCACCGCAGTGCCCACGGCCAGCCGCGTCGATTCCATTGCCCGCAATGCAGACAATGGACTTCGTTTTTGTCCAATTCTACAACAATGAAAATGCTGGCTGTGACGTTGGACAGCCAGGATTCGTCGAATCCTTCACAGCTTGGTCGAAAGATCTGAGCGGCAATAGCACCGCGCCTGGTCAGGGACCGAAGATGTATCTTGGTGCTCCTGCTTGTCCAGGGACTGACTGTGCGGGTAAAGGTTATGCTGATGCAGCGACCATGGGTTTGGCGATCAAGAGTGCTCAAGCTGCCGGTGTGAATAATTTCGGTGGTGTCATGCTGTGGGATGCAGCTGAGGCTAAAATGAACGTTGGGAATGGGAGTGATTATCTGCAGGTTGTAAAGTCGGCTTTGGGGTCATGAGGTGTAAGTCTTATCGAGAAGATATTCTGCGCGGCTCTTATGATAATGATGATTTTATGTTTATGCTTCGTGTTCGAGATGTGGCTTTTCCGCTCAACCACTTTCCCTTCGACTGGCGTCGAATACAACTCCATATATTACGGCTGATGCCTGCGTACCATGTTCCCGATTCTCACAAATTCAAGCAACTCCATCATCTGGTTCGCTCAGACACCGCTCATGTGAGCTCGATGCGCTTGATATTGAATACTCATGCTTGTAAGGTGTCACTTGCTGAACGCGGTCCACTACATCCCGAACGGATACCAGTCGTGTTGTACTGCATCTAGGGCCACTGTAAGCCTTCCAATTATGAGTTATTATGGCTGGTTATGGCTACGGGTCTCGCAGTGATCGTATGCAAGGGTCGAGGATCCATATGACACCTTTGTGCCTGATAGATCTTGTCCTGGTGCTCAAAAGTAGTGGGAAGACTTCGCCAAGGCGCACTAGAGTCTTGGCAGGTAGTTCTACTGTGTAGGTACTGACCAACCATTGTTCCTGCTGTATGACAACTCCAATTCATTCGTGACTTATGTCACATCTCTCTTGATAGCTTTCTTGTCCCATCAACACATCTCGTTCAAGCTATCTATCCCAAGTAATGGCGAATCCCTCTTCTCAAACACCAACTGCCCACCACGGTGACATCGGCTCTATGATATCTTCACATACTCTCGCCACGTCCATCATCTCCCGCCACGGTACCCCAGACGCTGTCCTTGACACCGAAGAGCTTTCCATGCTTAAAGAATTCTGCCGCGATCCTAGTAAAAGAGACGTGATACTGGCTGATAATGACATGAAAGACGAGGCAGGGCAGAGGCCAGGGACCAAGGCGCTTCAGCAAAGACGGAGCCTTGTCGGCTTGATCATTGCCAGATACGGCACATCGGAGCCAGCGCTTACGAAAGATGAGATCCAAGATTTGAAAGATTGGTTTGGGCAAGGTGGAGGGGTATGATAAACTCGCGTTTAAGGAGGTGGTCGCGGATAAGAGAATATAGTCTCAGACAGGCCACGTTGTCCTGCAGTCCACCATCTCGGGTTCCGCCAAAGCCACTGTTTCCGGGAGCCAGGGTGGTAAAGCCCATATTCAGCGATAAGAACATGAGTAGGCTGTCTTCGACGCCCGATGGAGCATCTCTAAAATCAAGATCTCGTGCTCTGAACGAAGAAGTTGATGCGGGGAAACGATAGAGGATAAATGCAACTAGTCAACAACTCAAGAATCCACAAGTTTTTCGATAGGAACAAAAGCGCGTATCTACCAGGCTTTTGCACATCGTGAACCGTCCCGGGCTGACGCCTACAGAGTGTGCATGGTTGTCGAGGTCTAGACACATGATGTCGGGCTTTAAACAGCTGCTCCACGAAACAGAGCAGCCGTTTCAACAATAGATTGAGAGCTTCGGACTGCGACTAGGACGAAATACAGCAGTGATCAGTCTAACTATCGAGTCTGTCGGTGGCTTGTTTGCTCGCTGATACGACTCTACTGGCGGTGCATAAGTAGCTGCGCCCACCCCTTGAATGCCAATGTTGGCGTGCCTGTGGACTGCAATGACAGCGGGTGCTACCGGAACCACCCCTAGCAGCCCCGACAGTTATACCAACCTTTATGGGTAACTAAGTCTCCGTGTCTATGAGCTTCATAATATCAGGGTGGATATTTGACCACAAAGTGGTCAAGAGCTCAAACGTGCACCAAGCTCATTGATGCCAATCTAAATAGCGAGTTGATGGTGACTTTTGGTCAGCAGCCAGGACATCGTCTTGAGCAAAAGGGCTTTAACTTGGTTTGAATGAGATATTCGCGGGTTTCTATATACTTGGTCTATTCGGCTATAATTAGCACAAGGAGATGACTGTTATACCTCCACGAATTCAATAGTCTTGGGGGCAGCTATGTGTTGTTTTCTCTGGCGCTGGGACTGTAGTCTCTGTTCCTGGACTGATGATGACTGGATGAGTCGCACGTCTCGGCTTATCTATGTGGAATCAACAGTGCCGGCCAACAGCAGCCTCCAGGGCGGCAATTTACGAGAGGCTGCTGTCAATTGGCAGGTCCCGTAGTACTATCGCTAAACATGAATCGGATCGCTTTAAATCGCTTTCGCAACTTCATTTTCCCCTTCCTTCTTGTGCTCTCTAGGTGTCGAGATGGGGGGGTTAGAGTGGGGGACGAGTGCTGAGCAGCGCTGTTAAAGTGTAGGGTGGATTATCTGAATGAGTGCTGATAGTAGTGGTCGAGGCGTCCGTCAAAGAAGAGAATCGTGTCGGACGATATTGGACCTGTAGAGCTGAGGTAACGTGGGTCAGGACCGAGGCTAGCAGCGGGTCCAAAGGGCATTCTTTTTTTTCCAGAAGTCTTTCATTGCGATGATAGTTCGATGGAGATGTTATAATTGAGATTCATTTCGTGCTAGGTTAAGCTTCTGGTTGATATTTGTGAGCTCAAGCATCTACAACAGTACTCGCCCAGTGGTAATCTTGATTGAGAGCCATGCCTTGAAACTCCGAGTCGAGAATCTTTGTCACAGAATTGATGACATGAGAAGCTAGGAAGTGTTGATGAAGTTCGTTACCTCCTTGCTTTGGGACTCATCATCCAACATAACGTCCTGCACCTCCTCCTCATCCAGTTCATCATGTTCGTCCATTTCATCGTGTTCATCTTGGTCATCCCGTTTATCCTGCTCATCTGGCTCATCATCATCAAGCTCCTCATCTTTCTCATTTTCACCCGACTCCCCCGACTCATCATCCTCCGCGTCCTCGTCCTCCTCATCCCCATCCGACCCCGCTGACTCATCATCGAGAAGGTGCATCCACTCGTCATCAGAAATATCGTCCAAACGTAGTTCAGCAAATTCTATAAGCCAATCCTCATCAAACCTATCGGTATCATTTGTGGCGGGTCTCAGGTCGTAATCATACATATGAGAGTCCAGGTCTGGTAAAGGTGTACCGTGATGGATGTGTTCTTGAAGCGCATGGAGGCGATCTTGGCATTCGGTAAGCCCAAGATCGAAGGCAACCCCGTAAGCCTCTGCAGCATATTGGCTCTGGGTGCAATATTCGTACTACTTCCTATTAATGACAGATGGAACGAGTGTGCTTCGTGTTGAACTCACCATGTAGCCGAGATTGCGCCAAATGAGAGGCTCACCCTGATCTCGCTGGGCAGCGCAACACAAAGTATAGAGACAATCCTCCCACCGGCCAACACGGTATAATAACAAACCCACAGACAGCCAGAGAGCACCAGAGCGATAGCCACAATTGAGAGCGCGTTGGTAACTTCGGAACGCTCGGCCGAGACAGTCTGCATCACATCGAGAGACTTCAATTCGATCGCAGCGAATCCCCGGGCCGTACAATTTCTCATCTATAGTCATGTATGCGCGGCCCAGAAGATACCAAGTCGCCAAAAGACTCGGATCTAACCCTGCAATCAGTTTGCATTCAAAGGGTAGTGTCTGTGGGATTAGTTTACCAGACTTAGTAGAAAGACGCAAGAATTTGATGGCACGAGCAGATTCTCTTGCGCGCATATGTACCGCCACCCAACATATTGCAGTGCTTTTGCATGGTGAGGTACCTGCTGCAAAATTTCTTGTGCTTCTTGCATTGTCTCAATGGCGTCCTTTCTTTCGACGAGGTAAAGAGGATGAACCATTCTGAATTCACATGGTATCAGTAGCGGTGATCCTCGATCCCTCCGCCCTGTAGTGGAAGCTGCTAAGTCTGGTTGTGATAGGAAGTCTGATTCCAACAGCGGCATCGTATGTGATCGGAAAGTGATCTGGCTCCCACAGGCCGGACTACCCAATGATCAGTCAAAAATGAAGCCATCACTGTAAGTATAGAGTCACGGAGAATCCAAAGGGTATAGACGGGCCAACGAACCAAAATCTATCAGATAAGCCCGAAACCGAGATACACTCGGGAAAGAAGCATTTTCGGCGGAACATTTTCGGTAAAACCATAACCTGCTCGAGGTGAGCACCCGCTTTCACGAGACTATTCCACGTCTGACTACTGATAGGCGTTCCATCCTTAATCAAGCGAATGACGTGTTGATCGAGTTCAACCTGCATTGCGCCATCTCTGCCATCCGCAAAGACCACGGTCATAAGGATTTTCCGAAAATCCTACGTCTGATTAGAGCACTCTTGAAGTGGCACGAGTAGCATAATACCCAGATTGTCTGACAAGCCTGATACGGCAAAGCCCAACTCTCACCCAGTGCATCATCAAATCTAACAATGGGTAGCGAGAGGTGTAATGGAATTGCTTCCACATAACGAATCAGACGTTTCATCATTCCATGCAATTCGAGTAGCTTTTGACTATTTTCGCATGAGCAATCACTTTCCAGAAGCGGTCGATGGGAATCAAGCATCATGACGAGCGTCTCAACAATACTTTTGCATTCTGCAAGTTTGGGTATGGGACGAACCTACCCGTTGCTGGCAAGATGCTCATACAAAGCTCTCGAAAATCTTCGCATCATTGAGAGGATAGTTTTGTTATCCCTAGTAATGGATAAGACTGTGGCAATTGATCGAGTCATGACGGCCTCTATGTTCCTCAATTTGATGGCGGTGGTATTGCCCTGACAAACCAAGTCGCTGGAATTTGATGTTATGGTTGCGAGCTTCTCAACTACATGGCATTTCAGCTCATGCTGCTGGGTTGCGTGGACTTTCTGTTCCACCTGGAGCTTATCGAAGTAACCTGGTAGGTTTTTAAGGTCATCGAAAATGTTTTCGAAGTGTTGAGCGGATTTATGCGGTCGGGTACAAGATTGGCTTGCCTCACCACAAAACGATATGTTTGTGTCAGTTTTGAACTTCCTCAGCGTTGACCTTGCGGATTGATTAGCGCAGAATATTTTCAATGCACCTATTGGAGCGCTGACAGCTGCTGAATTGCCAGAAGCATGTTGATGGCCACCATCTCCGACAAAATTACTTTTCTCAGCTCGTCCACATCGCGCCTAGTGACTAATGACCAATGTAATCTACGGCCAATCGTACTCAGTGTCCTCGAGAAACTGACATGGCCGAGACTAATGTTACTTGGCCGCATTTTATCGATAAAGGCCTGAACTGGTTGATGGCAGTGGAGCGCGATTGCTCGAATCTGCTCCAGTTGTTCCCTCTCATCTTCATCATTGGGTTCCACTTGCAAAAGCCGTTGGAGGGCTCTTTGTAAGAGGTGCAGCTCGGTACCTAGCTGTTGGAAGTGCTGTGGTGCATCGCGATAGTTACGGACCTCAATGGCTACGCGCTCAAAAAGTTGAACAGCAGCGATCACATCGCCTACAGCAAAGCCAAAGCTCATGTTGTAATGTGTTGATAACAATAGTGAAGCGTGGAGTTTGATGAAATTTTTCAGGGGTTGTGGGTGAGGTTGAAGCCGAGGAACCCGGCTCGGTGGCTACAGGCAGCGAACACCTGCAAGGTGACGAGGGGCTCGGTTGGCTGCATGAGGAGCAGACCATGCAATGCAGGCCTTGTGATGTACAGCCTTGCCTTCTGTTAGTACACTAAGTGCGTCAAGCAGACGCTGCTAGATATGTCTGGCACACGTGGTTACAGTCCAGTGGGAAAATTGGTGTATCCGCTCGCCCTCCAGAAAGGAGTAGCGGCTGCCTGGAATGCCGATGATTATCTTGCAAAAGAGAACGGGAGGGTTCATGCGGTGTCATTCTGAGATTCCACCAAGAGGCTGAATGTAAGCAGATACCATTGGTTGAATTGAGAGTGTGAGAACGTTTTGGTAGATACTAGATGTATGGTCCAATTATTGGAAGTTTCGTAGGATGCGAGGTCTGGATGGACCTGATCAGGCAGCCCAGGCAACGTTATCGTTCCGAATCTTTACGTCTCACCCAGTGTCTTCGCCATTTCTAGATGGCCCTGGACTTCGTGCATTGTTCTTGATGACTATGGCACAACATTCGGGAATAAATTGATTCATAGTCGCAGACTGGTCCAACGTTCAGGACCGAAGGCTGTCCAGAGAGCTGCCTCCCTTGTACTCATGACCGCAGATCGATTCCTTGGATAGTGATAATAACTCACGAAATGCTCCAAGACAGTAAGTCGCGAGACACAGAGCAGTAGACAAACATTCTCCAAAAGACACTCTGGGTACAATGAGATTCAGACGCTCTGAGAGGAACGGAGCCTTGGTACGGCTTAGCATCCACAGTACCAACGAATGACCAGATTACAGCGCTCCCGTGAGAACCAAGAGTATTTGCATTTGGGTGTGCCAACTGAATGGCATAGAAGGCAATTTTGAAGAGCTATGGTTACTTCCTTGAGTTGATACGGATTGGTTGGCTTCATACTGTGTTCGATCATTTGTGAATCCATCGAGAACAGATGAGCACGTCGGCTGGTGATTCAATCTCTGTTGTTTGCGTGGGGGGCTGTTCAATTTTGCTGGTAGGACGTTAAGATGGTCGCATGTTCGGCGCATTGAATCCATGTGATACCGCAGAAATGAAGGAAAGATTCAACAAGAGCGATGGGGTGCAGATCTGGCTCTCGCTGACTAAGCAAAGATACCAAGCTCTGATTCGTTCCTTCTTCTAATGCACAAGGTCTAAATGTCATAGCGTCTGTACATCTAGTATATACCCTCCATATCATGCTGTCTTCTTGTCTTCCTTGTCACTTGATTTCTCAAATCTCTTCATCAAAGCCTGGACCATCTTTCCGAACCAGTAGAAGTTCAAAACGCTCAACGTCGTATTGCTGATGACATACGCAATGGCGAGCCAGGGCGGTACCGGCAAACCACCAGGTGTCTTGAAAGCCAGCCAGATGTCTTGATACATTCTGACTGACTGATAAGTGCCCCAGAGCAACCTGCTGCCTCCAAAGGACGTTATCAGCGCGACACCATTGACCAGCTGTGTGGTCGACCCTGTCATGCCGACTTTATCCATAAACCAGTGGAAATTCAGGAATGGAGTAGAAAGCTCATAGAGGATGAAGTTGAGACCGTAATAATTGCAAAATGGGCGCTGTCGAAAAAAGTCAGCGAAAATTTCCCCGTCGACCAACGATGGTGTGCACGTACAAACCCCAGCAGAGACACGGCCAAAGCGCTCACAGCATGCATCAATGATCCAGGCCCAAGCACATCCATATGCTTCGCACTCATCACCACATCCCATAGGAAATATCCAGCAGAGAATCCCTGCACCATACCCGTCGCGCCTGTATAGCCCCATACCCGCTCTTTCGGCCCCATGGACCATCGCTCTCTATCCAAATATATCACACCCAGTGCTAGCGTATTGATGAAGCACGATTGGATGAGGGAGACCACATGCACATTCCAATTGATCTTTGTCTTTTTCGAAAGCTTAGGATAGGTATCCGGAAAGAGATGTGTGGAGACTCGCGGGGCTATAATGGTATCGATGAAGGTGTATATTGCGAAAGAGGGGAGGATCTCATGGGTGTGGAAGGGGAGAGTGCGGAGGGAGAGGGTGCGGGCGAGCGATTGGGCGGTTCCGACGAGCAGTGAGGGGGCAGGTATTGGGTCTCGCATTGTGCGATGACCTTCGACTGTGGCCAGCTACCGTGTGCGTTGAATCAGCATGATGGCCCCATCGAATAGAACATTTGTACTCGTACTGACCACAAGTGAGTCCGATTATTAAGTAGCGGCGGGAGAGGCCACCAATCCATCTATCAGGATCTGGCCTCTCAGCATGGATGGATTGGTGGCTTCTCCCGCCG